>Ga0163144_10000078_pt1 | contig 220069 bp, 174 predicted proteins | sample OliLak19BULKMAT1_FD_123175 | JGI IMG/M metagenome (GOLD analysis project Ga0163144, IMG submission 123175) | Freshwater microbial mat bacterial communities from Lake Vanda, McMurdo Dry Valleys, Antarctica - Oligotrophic Lake LV.19.BULKMAT1 | ecosystem: Environmental > Aquatic > Freshwater >... | reverse complement strand
GTAACCAATACATGTGGAGCAAATGTTACTTATCTTATTCCAGTAGGAACAGATAATTGTGCATCAGTAACCACACAAACCACGGGATTACCAAGTGGCTCAGTGTTCCCAGTAGGAACAACCACCAATACCTTTATGGTAACAGATGCCTCAGGTAATACTTCTACCTGTTCATTTACAGTAACAATAAATGATGTACAGTTCCCAGTGATAGCATGTCCATCTAACATCACGATGAATACCGATCTAGGAGTATGTGGAGCAACAGTAACTTATATAGCCCCAATCGGAACAGACAACTGTCCAGGAGCAATCACAACACAAACAGATGGCACAGGATTAACAAGTGGCGATGTGTTCCCAGTAGGAACCACCACTCAAACCTTTACGGTAACAGATGCAAGTGGAAACATGACAACCTGTTCATTCACAGTAACCGTAATTGATAACGAATTACCAGTTATTGCATGTCCAGCTAACATCACACAATCGAATGATTTAGGAGTTTGTGGAGCTGTTGTAACATTTATTGCACCAGTAGGAACAGACAACTGTGCATCAGTAACAACACAAACGGCAGGTTTAATTAGCGGATCTACATTCCCTGTAGGAACAACAACTAATACATTTACGACTACCGATGCATCAGGAAATACAAGTACATGTTCATTTACTGTTACGGTAAATGATACTGAAGCACCTGTAACTGCATGTGCAGATATCACAGTGTTTACTTCTCCAGGATTATGTGGAAGATCAGTTAACTATATAGTACCGTTTACTGATAACTGCCCAGGGGCAGCAGTTACACAAACTGATGGAACTGGTTATACAAGTGGAAACTTCTTCCCAGTAGGAATTACTCTTCAGTCATATTTAATTACTGATGCTTCAGGTAACACAGCAACATGTAACTTCAATGTTATCGTAATTGATAACGAAGCTCCACAGGTTGCCTGTCCTTCTAATATCTCAGTAAACAATGCAACAGGACTTTGCGGTCAAAACATAAACATGGTTCAACCTGTTTATAGCGACAACTGTAATATCTTAAGTGTATTGAATGACTACAACGGTACTTCTAACGGTTCAGGATTTTATCCAGTAGGAACAACAACAGTTGTCTGGACGGTAACAGATGTAAACAGTAACACTACTACTTGTAGTATGACGGTTACAGTTACAGATGTTGAAGCTCCAACAATTGCTTGTGCTCCTGATCAAACACAAACTGCAGATCTTGGAGTATGTAATGCAAACGTAACAGTTGTGCCACCAACGGTAGGTGACAATTGTGCAGTTGCTACGGTAGTAAATGATTTCAATTTCACTGCTGATGCTTCTGGTAACTATCCTGTAGGAACAACAACGGTTATTTGGACAGTAACAGATATTAACGGAAATACTAATACATGTACGCAGTTGATTACGGTTACTGATGATGAGCTTCCAAGCATTGCTTGTGCTCCTGATCAAACACAAACCAACGATCCTGGAATCTGTGGTGCAACTGTAACGGTAATTAGCCCAGTAGCTAATGATAATTGTGGAGTAGCTTCAGTGATAAATAACTTCAATGCAACTTCTGATGCATCTGGTTTATATCCTGTAGGCACAACAACAGTTATTTGGACTGCCACTGACGTTAATGGTAACACAAGTACTTGTATTCAATTGATCACGATATTCGATACCGAGTCTCCAGTTGCTTCTGTAGCTGTTCTTCCAATTATTATTGGTCAGTGTAGTGCAACGGTAACTACACCAACTGCAAATGACAATTGTGATGGAGTAATTTTTGCAACAACAACGGATTCTACATCATATAGTACTCAAGGTACATTCCTAATTACCTGGACTTATACAGATGTTGCAGGAAACACATCAACACAAACACAAACTGTAATTATTGACGATACAACCCCTGCTGTTCCAACAGTAGCAGTATTGCCTACACTTACTGATCAATGTGTTGTTACTGTTTCAACTTTCCCAACCGCATTAGATAATTGCGAAGGAATAATTACGGCTACTACAACAGATCCATTAACTTATAACACTCAGGGAACATTTACAATTACCTGGACTTATGACGATGGAAACGGAAATACATCAACACAAACACAAACTATAATTGTGGATGATACGATTGCTCCTGTTCCAAACACAATGTCATTAGCAAACATCATTGGAGAATGTAACGTGCTGATTTCAACTTTGCCAACAGCAACTGACAATTGTACCGGAGTAATTTCCGCAACAACTACTGATCCATTTTTTTATCCTTCTTCTGGAGTGTACACAATTACGTGGACATACGATGATGGTAATGGTAATACATCAACACAAACGCAAATGGTGTTCGTTAATGATACAACAGCTGCGGTTCCGGATGTTGCTGTGTTGCCAACAATTACCGGTCAGTGTAGTGTTACAGTTTCTACTGTTCCATCTGCTACCGACTTCTGTACTGGAGGAATTACAGGAACAACAACAGATCCTTTAACTTATAATGTTGAGGGAACATATACAATCACATGGACTTATGATGATGGAAACGGAAATATTTCAACACAAACACAAACAGTAATTGTGAATGATACAATTGCTCCTGTTCCTGATGTTGCAATCTTGCCTGATGTAATTGCAGAATGTAACGCAACAGTTTCTACTGTTCCAACCGCAACTGATAACTGTGTTGGATCAATTAATGGAACAACATCCGATCCGTTGGTTTATACAGTTCAGGGTACATATACTATTACCTGGACCTACGATGATGGAAACGGAAATATAACAACTCAAACACAGAATGTGATTATTGATGACGTTACTGCACCTGTTCCTGATGTTGCAATATTACCTGATCTAACTGGTGAGTGTACTGTAACTGTTGCAACTGTTCCAACAGCAACTGATAACTGTTCAGGAACTATAACAGGAACAACAACAAATCCACTTACGTATTCATCTCAGGGAACATATACAATTACCTGGACATATATGGATGCAAACGGAAACACTACATTACAAAATCAAACAGTAATTGTTGATGATGTAACTGCTCCTGTTGCCGATCAGTCACCATTGGATACAGTATTTGCTGATTGTTCAGTAACACTTGTTCCTCCAACAGCAACTGATAACTGCACAGGTTCTATTGTTGCAACTACATTTGATCCTTTAACATACAATGTTCAGGGTACTTATACTGTAACATGGATTTACTTCGATGGAAATGGAAATCAGTCAAGTCAAACACAAACAGTAATTGTGGATGATGTTACTGGTCCATCACCTGATGTAGTTTCATTACCTACGGTAACTGGTCAGTGTAATGCTTCGGCAACTACTCCAACAGCTACTGATAACTGTTCGGGTTCTGTGATGGGTACAACTACTGATCCTACATCTTATACTACTCAAGGTACTTATATAATTACCTGGACGTATACCGATGCAAGTGGAAATACTACCACACAAACGCAAACAGTAATTGTGGATGATACCACTCTTCCAGTTGCAGATGTTACATCGTTACCAGATGTAACCGGTAGTTGTAGTGCGACAGTAACAACCACTCCAACGGCTAGTGATAACTGTGGTGGAACTATTACAGGAACTACAACTGATCCATTAACTTATAACACTTCTGGTACTTATATAATTCACTGGATGTTTGATGATGGAAATGGAAATATCCTTATACAAACTCAAACAGTGATGGTAAATGATTATACAGCGCCAGTTCCTAATGCAGCCTTCTTACAAAATGTGGTTGGTAATTGTGCGGTAACAGTATTTAGCGCCCCAACTGCAACTGATGGTTGTGCTGGAATAATCACAGGTACAACTACTGATGCGATTAGTTATAACGTACCGGGAACCTATACTATTACGTGGGTGTTTAATGATGGAAATGGAAACATTACCACTCAAAACCAAACAGTAATTGTTAATCCATGTACGGGTATCGATCCTTCTGGTGCTGATATAACTATGAACTTGTATCCAAATCCAAGTAATGGAATCTTCACTATCGAATTAACCAGTATGCCACGTGGTAATACTGAGATGAGAGTGGTGGACGAATTGGGTCAGGTAGTGTATGTAACTATGTTAACATCGCAGATACAAACATTTGATTTAAGCACATTAAGAGCTGCTACTTATTATGTACAAGTGTTAAGTAACGATGCTAACTTCACAAAAGTGATTATCATTACTCACAAGTATTAATAGATAATATCAATAAATAAAAAAGGCGTTCCGACTGGGACGCCTTTTTTATTTATAATAAACTAATACATTAGCGAAGCAGTTGAATAATCATTTATTTTTTGTTGAGCCCCGATGTTTCAATCGGGATCATGACCGCAAGCGGCATGGCCTGCGAGACACATCAGCGAGATTCACTCCGCCGTATGGGAATGCAGGGCAAAAGAAAAATCAGCGACAACGAAAAAAAATCTGTGCAATCTGCGGGAACCCCTTCGCAGAGCATCAGCATTTCTAATATTTTTTTATTTTCCACAAAGCAGCTCTCCACTTTTCTATTAGCAAAAAGAATAATCTTGTCTGCATTGTCCAGACGTCTTAAAGGACGTCTCCCCACCTTGACGAAAAAATAATCGGAGAAACGGAGGCCCCTCTCTATATTTCTAATCGATCCCATAATTTTGCACGGACGCATCACGATGCGTCCCCGCCCAAAGCCGCAAAGCATATTTATTTTGAAGATGAAAAATAGGCCTTATCAATCAAATATTCCCTTTTATCCTCTCAAATATAAACACTTCCCATATGTTTAGATTTCTCATTTCAGCTTAAAAATTTCCCCCATTAGGTTTTCAACCCATTATTTGAGAAAAAATTATTCTTTTCCCTTATGATATCTCGAGAATTAGCTTATTCTTTGTTTACTTAAACATGAACCCTTTTTCTTATGAAAAGAACCCTAACGTTTTTATTCATGATCTCAATTTCTTTGGGATTAAAAATTTCAGCACAAAAAAGTACAGATGCGGTTACAAATACTCAAACTCAACAGGTAGAAATACCAGCTGATTTTCCTGCTTACAATGAAACAGGAAAAACAACCGATGACGATCATAATTTTCAACTTTCTGTTCGTCAATGGATAAAAACACATCCTGATGAATATCTTGATTTCATGAACAAGGGGGTAGATATTCTTCAATTTAGAAATAAGAATAATATTTCAACCGTTGATGCAAATCAACTTCCGGAAAACAAGAAAAAGGATGTATCAACCAATCAGAATTCGATAACCAAAACTGTTATTACTCAGTCGGAATTTGATAATATGATTCCTGAAAAGAAGGGTTATGTTTTGGCTCATCCAGAATTATTCATTATACAATAAATTTTATTGAAATATTTATAAAATAATATTATGAAAAAACTTTTTCTATTATCTTGTTTATTAATTGGGTCTTTAGTTGGTGCAAACGCTCAGTTGCTTGCCAATTATTGTTTTAGGCAATCTGCTGGCACCTTTTCTTCAGTAGGTGGAACAACCATTATCGCAGCCACTACCAATGATGGAGTTTCTGCGACAACTTCGATTGGATTTACTTTTCTATATAATGGGGTAGCCTATACCCAGTTTATAGCATCCTCAAATGGTTATATTAGATTGGGAGCTACGTCCCCAGGAACAACCCAGTACTTTCCACTTAATTCAACAACAAATTGTATAGCCTTCATGGCAAGGGATGGCAGGGCAAGCGGAGGAGTGACTTATTTTTTATCTGGTTCTGCTCCTAATAGGGTGTTAACTATTCAATATACAAATTATGATCTAACATTTTCTAGCACCGCTGATCGTATTACTGCTCAAATTAAATTATATGAAGGCACTAATGTAGTGGAATTTGTCTATGGACCATCTACACGATCAACTAATTTTGCACCCCAAGTAGGTCTTAACGGAAATCCAATAAACGATTTCTCAAACAGAACTACCGCTGGTGGTTGGGCTGCTTCCGTAGCAGGTGGATCAAATGCCGCAACTGCAACTTGGAGCACTATATTGTTTCCAGCATCAGGTTTAACCTTTACTTGGACTCCGGGTAATTTGGCATCACCTACTGCGGTTAGTGCAACACCTGCAACTGTAGCATGTGGAGGAAGCTCCAATTTAAATGCAACTTCTGCTGGGGATACGATTAAATGGTACACTGTGGCAACTGGTGGAGTTTCCATTGGGTCTAGTGCAAGTGCTGCAAATTTTAGTGTTAGCCCTGGAGGTACAACTACATATTTCGCTGAAGCATTTAATGCTGCCACTGGCAGAATTAGTTGCACACGTACTGCGGTTACTGTAACTGTAACCGGAATCGCTCCGTCTGTTCCAACAGGTTTAACAGCAACCCCTAATCCGGTATGCCCAGGTTCCACCTCAAACTTAACAGCCACTTCTGCAGGCAATACCATTCGTTGGTATGATGCTGCTGTCGGCGGTACATTGCTTGGCACAAGCGCCAGTGGAGCTAACTTTGCGGTTGTTCCTTTAGCAACTACTACCTACTTTTGCTGAATCATTTAATGGTGCATGTCCAAGTGCTACTCGTGCTTCCATTATTGTAAATACTATTACTCCGCCAGCGGTTACTGCAAGTGCAACACCAGGAAGTGTTTGTTCACCGAATCCAGCAATATTAACGGCTAGTTCAGGTGGGGCACTAACTTATTGTGTGCCCAATAATATAAACTCATGCAACGCAGCACCTGCTGGGGATTTTATGACTAATGTAACTTTTGGAGGGTTAAATACCGCCAATGCTTGTGATAATCTTGGTGGTGGCGGATATAGTTTCTTCACGTCTCCGGTTGCAACTGTTACAGCTGGAGCTTTAACTCCTTATTCTATTTCTACTGGAGGTGATGTAGAAGGCGCAGCCATGTGGATAGATTATAATCAGGATGGCATCTTTTCACCCTCAGAAATGATATTTAATGGTTTTGCTGGCACAAACCCGGCTACCTATTCAGGCAATACTACTATTCCTTTAACTGCTATTAATGGTACAACTAGAATGAGAGTAAGATGTACTTATTTTGCTAATCCCAACAGTTTAATTGATCCTCCATGTACCAACGCAACTTACGGTGAAACGGAAGATTATAATGTTACCATTACTGGAGGAGTTAGCCCAATAACTTATGTTTGGAATCCTGGTGGATTATCAGGTGCATCTGTGTCGGTTACTCCTGGTTCTACAACCACCTATACTGTAACCGCAACTGCTACCGCAACTGGTTGCACCAACACAGCTACAACAACAGTTACGTTTTTAGGGACAGCTCCAACGGTAACTTGTCCTTCTAATCAAACAGCCAATGCAAATGCTTCATGTCAAGCAGTTGTTTCATATACCGCAACAACTTCAGCAGGAACTTTTAGCTATGTGTTTAGTGGTGCAACAACTGGCAGTGGTGCAGGAACAGGATCAGGTTCAACCTTTAATCGTGGGGTTACAACAGTTATCTTAACGGCAACAAGTGGATCTTGTTCAGCTAATTGCAGCTTTACTGTAACCGTAAATGATGTTACAGGTCCGGTAATTACTGTGCCGGCTAATATATCCGTTTCAAATACTTTAGGAGCATGTTCTGCTCCGGTTAGTTATACTGCGCCAACGGCTACTGATAATTGTCTACCATCAACGGTAAACTTCAATTATTTGGGAGCTCCGGTAGCGATCTCTGATTTTGTTACGTCAACTGCTACAATAACAGCTTCTGGATTAATGCCTAGTTTAGGAACTACCACAAGTTTAAATTCTGTATGTATTAATTTAACACATACTTTTGATGGGGATCTAACCATTAATTTAACATCTCCCCTTGGTACGGTTTATAATTTAAGCACCACCAATGGAGGTGGCGGTGATAATTATACAAATACCTGTTTTAATATGTCGGCTGGTACGCCAATAACTGCTGGGGCTCCTCCATTTACAGGGACATTTATTCCTCAAGGTGGTGGCGGCTTTGCTAATTTCAATGGCCAAAACCCTAATGGAGTTTGGACCCTGTCAATTGCGGATGGTGTAGGAGGAGATTTTGGTACTTTAACCACTTGGAGTTTAAATTTTACAAATATTTCCCCAACAATTTTGCAAACAGTTGGTTTATCTTCAGGCTCAACTTTCCCAGTTGGAGCTACCACTAATACTTTTGTTGCAACTGATGCTTCAGGTAATACTTCAACAAGCTCATTTACAGTAACTGTAAATGATACTCAAAACCCAACCATTTCTTGTCCGGCAAATATTAGTGTAAACAATAACCCAGGTACATGCGCTGCCACTGTAACTTATACTGCTCCGGTGGGAACAGACAATTGCCCTAGCGCAACTACTACTCAAATAGCTGGATTAGCCTCTGGTGCAAGTTTCCCTGTCGGCACAACAACAAATACATTTAGAGTAACAGATGCCTCGGCAAATACAGCCACCTGTTCATTCACTGTAACTGTTACAGATAATCAAGCACCAACAGTTACCGCACCAAATACGGTGGATCTTGAATGTGCTACCGATTTACCTGCAGCTCAAACTACAATAGCTGGGTTTACTGGTTTAGCTGGAGCATCTGCAAGTGATAATTGTACACCTACAGGAAGTTTAACTATTAGTTCAGTTACGGGTCCTTTAGTTGGAACCAGTTGCAACGGAACCATTACAAGAACTTATACAATTACTGATGCCGCATCAAATTCTACCAATAGAAACCATGTATTTACAGTAACAGATAATACTGCACCAACACTTACTGGAGCGCCTTATACTGGCACCACAGGCACCAATGCTTGTATGTCGAATGCAACTACTGCAGCTCCATTTAATGCTGCGAATGCAGCCTTAGGATATTCTGATAATTGCAGTGGCGTAACGGCTTCTTTAACCGGTACTGTTGTTACAGGAACTGATTGCGGATGGACGGTAACTTATACTTATAGCATTTTAGATGTTTGTGGTAATGCGTTAACCAATAGATCATATTCAAATACTGGTAGTGATCAAACACCACCAAGTATTTCATGTCCAGCAAATATTACACAAAACGCTATTCCACTAAATTGTGGAAGAGTAATAACATATTCAAATCCAACAGGAAGTGATAATTGTAGTGGTGTTGTTATTACCCAAACAGATGGAACTGGCTATACAAGTGGACAATTATTCCCAGTGGGAGTAACTACACTTATTTATACTGCAACAGATGTTTGTGGAAACACTTCGAGCTGTTCATTTACAATAACAATTGTAGACACTCAAAATCCGATTATCACCAGTTGTCCATCTAATATTACACAAAGTAATGCTGTAGGTCAATGTAACCGAGTTGTAAGTTGGGTTGCTCCAACAGCCAGTGATAATTGTCCAGGAGTTGTAATGACCTCTAACTTTGTACCAGGAAGTACATTCCCTGTAGGTACAACAACAGTAATTTATACAGCAACAGATGTAAGTTCAAATACTTCTACTTGTAGCTTTACAGTAACAGTTGTTGATACAGAAAATCCGATTATTACTTGTCCATCGAATATTATCGTTGGTAATGATGTTGGATCTTGTGGAGCGATTGTAAGTTTTGCAGCATCTGCAACTGATAATTGTTCAGCAGTAGTAACCTATAGCCAAAACCCTGGAACTTCATTCCCAGTGGGAATAACAACAGTAACCGCAACAGCAACAGATCCTGCAGGAAATACAGCGATGTGTACATTTACCGTAACGGTAAATGATACTCAGACACCAACGATTAGTTGCAATGCACCAATTGTAGTAAGTAATGCAGCAGGAACATGTGGAGCAACAGTTGGTTATACAGTAACTTCAGCAGATAATTGTTCAGGCCAAACCGTAGTGCAAACAGGCGGTCAGGCAAGTGGAACAGTATTCCCAGTAGGAACAACAACCAATAGCTTTACAGTAACTGATGCAAGTGGCAATACAGCAACATGTAGCTTTACTGTAACCGTAAATGATACAGAAGCCCCAACGATTACCTGTAACACACCTATAACAGTAAGCAATGATGCAGGAGTTTGTGGAGCAATGGTAACCTACTCAGTAACCACTTCTGATAATTGTGCTACTACAATAACGCAAACAGCAGGATTAGCAAGTGGCTCAACATTCCCAATAGGAACTACCACGAATAGCTTTATAGTAACAGATCCATCTGGTAATACAGCAACCTGTTCATTTACTGTAACAGTAAATGATACACAAGTACCTGTGATAAGTGGATGTCCATCTAATATATCAGTAAACAACGACTTGGGTGTATGTGGAGCCATGGTTACATTCACCAATCCAACCGCTTCTGATAATTGTAGCTTTACATTTACACAAACTGCGGGTCTTCCTTCTGGATCTATTTATCCAACAGGTACAACCAACAATGTATTTACTGCTACAGATGCAAGTGGAAATATTACTACATGCAGCTTTACTGTAACTGTAACAGATACAGAAGCTCCGGTGATTACTTGTCCTACTCCTATAGTAATAAATAATGATCCTGGAATTTGTGGTGCAGTGGTAACCTTTGCGGATGCTACAGCTACTGATAATTGTGGTTCATCACCTATAGAACTAGTTACAAATGGCGGTTTTGAATCTGGCTTTACTGGTTGGACCGTTGGTACCAATTGGTTCATCAATGATGGCACATTATCCCTTAATAGTGGTAATGCATCTACACCACCCATCAATGGCTTATTTGATATTGTAACTAATCAAAGTGGCCCAGGGTTAAATATTGTTTCTACCCCAATGATGCTTCCTGGTGCTTTAACCAGTGTTGTGTTATCTTGGAAAGATAGAATTAGAAATAATGCTGTTTTCTCTGATCCAAATCAGGAATTCAGAGTGGAACTTGTAACTAGTGCGGATGTATTGATTGGAACTGTATATTCTACAAATCCTGGAGATCCTACGGTTCAGTTGGGGCCAAATATCAGAAGTTTTGATGTTACCACATTGTTAACACCTTATGCAGGCCAATTGGTAAAAGTAAGGTTTGTAGAGCAAAATAATCTTAACTACTTTAATGTAAATGTAGATGATGTTTCATTGCTTGTTGGAGGTGGAGTTGCGGTAGCTCAAACCGCAGGTTTACCTTCTGGTTCTACCTTCCCTGTGGGAACAAGCTCGGTAACTTATGTAGCTACTGATGGTTCTGGTAATAGCACAACGTGTAGCTTTACAGTAACGGTAAATGATACAGAACTACCAGTTGTAACCTGTCCTGGAAACATGCCAGTAAATACAGATCCAGGCGCATGTGGAGCAACAGTAACTTATAGTGTAACATCCTCAGACAACTGTGCTAATACCTTAGCGCAAACAGCAGGATTGGCAAGCGGCTCATTATTCCCAGTAGGAACAACGGTTAATACATTCATGGTAACAGATGCGAGTGGCAATACATCAACTTGTTCATTCAATGTAGTTGTAACAGATAACCAAGCACCATCTATAACCTGCAATGCCCCAATCACAGTAAATAATGATTTGGGTATATGTGGAGCAAATGTATCTTACAGTGTAACATCCTCTGATAACTGTGCAAGTACCTTAACACAAACCGCAGGATTATCAAGTGGAAGTACGTTCCCAGTAGGAACAACTACCAATAGCTTTATAGTAACTGATGCAAGTGGCAATACAGCGACCTGTTCATTTACGGTAACAGTAAATGATAACGAAGCACCAGTACCAACCGTGGCAAGTTTACCAAATGCAACAGGCGTATGTTCGGTAACGATAACTGCACCAACATCCACAGATAATTGTGTAGGAACAGTAACAGCAACACCTGCAAGTGTAACCTATTCAAGTGGAGGAACATTTACCCAAACTTGGACATACAATGACGGAAATGGAAACATAAGTACCCAAAACCAAACAGTAATTGTATCATCTCCAGAAGCAGACATAACAGGAAATGGAAATTCGATCTTGCATACATCAAGCGCATATTCGTTAACGAACCATACCGACTTTGGATCAGTCCCAGAATGTTCAGGAACGATGAGCCGTACATATACCATTGCAAACATTGGAATTGGAACACTTAATTTAACAGGAACCCCATTGGTAAAAGTAACGGGATTAAATCCTGGAGACTTTGTTGTAACCAGTCTGCCAGCATCTTCAATAGCTCCTGGAGGAAGTACAACATTTACGGTAACGTTTAATCCATCAGCACCAGGAAACAGATACGCAAGATTTACAATCAACAATGATGATTGTAATGAAAGTGGATACTACTTCCAAGTTAGAGGAGTAGGAACAGGCAGCGATGTAACAGCAGCGGTTCCCACAGTAGGAATTTTACCAAATGTAACAGGTTCATGCAGTGCAACAGTAAGCACAGTGCCAACAGCGAATGATGCATGTGCAGGATTGATTACAGGAACAACAGCAAGTCCGCTTACCTATAACACACAAGGAACCTATACAGTAGTATGGAGTTACAATGATGGCAATGGAAATATCTCAACACAAACACAAACTGTGATTGTGCAAGACCTAACACCCCCAACAGCCATCTGTCAGCCATCCGGTTCAGTAGTATTAGAACTTGATATAACTGGTAATGGCACATTAACCGCCTCAATGATTAACAATGGGTCGTCAGACAACTGCGGTCCACTAACCTATATAGGCATCTTTGGAGCGATTAAAGTAACCAACGGAACCTTCAATACCAACCTAAGTGGGTGGTCGGTAGCAAATGGAACGATGTTCCAAAGCACCGGAGGAAATCCAGGTGGGTTTGCTTGGTTAAATGGAACCGGAGGCGTAACCGATCCATTGATCCAACAAACGTTCAACGATTTGGTACCGGGCCAGACCTATGTAATCCGCGGAGACTATAGATCAGTAACCGGACCAGGATCCTTCCCAGGGCAAGTAGCCTTTGGAATAGACTTAGATGGCACCCAAATAGCTACGAAAGGGTTACCAAATCCGATCACTGCATGGACTCCATTCTCAGTAACCTTTGTAGCAACAGCAGCTACCCATACGGTAAGATTTAGAGGCGAGATTAACGGAACCGATGGCGACATAGCATTAGACAATGTACGCATAGATGGAACTGCTAAGAAGTACAACTGCTTTACCAGAGGAGTTAACAATGTAACGTTGATAGTACAAGATGCATACGGAAACATTAGTACATGCAACAGTACGGTAACGGTTCAATCTACGATCAATCCATGTCCGTTTACACTTGATATAACCAATCAGGTAAATGCATCCGGTGAAGAGAATACGAACAACGAAGAGGGAACCAATACAACTTCAATCGGAAGTGAAAATACCTTTGATGGTAAATTATATCCAAACCCATCGAATGGAATCTTCAACTTAGAGCTAAGCATATTACCAAGAGGCAACAGCCAGATAAAAGTAATAGATGCATTAGGACAAGTGTTGTACAATAATGTAATCACCTCACAAAACACCTACTATGACTTTAGCTACCTAAGAGCAGCAACTTACTATGTACAAGTAATAACAGATGAAGGAAGCTTTACCAAGCAAATCGTCATTACGCATGGGTATTAGTTAGTAGAATAATAATTATTGAAAACGGCGCATATTAATGCGCCGTTTTTGTTTAGTGCTTTACACCACCGGATCCCAGCTGGAGCTGGGATGACGGGTTGGGGGAAGCTCAATGTAAATTGTTGAAGTCATCCCGGCTCCAGCTGGGATCCGGATGTACGAAGCATAATTTGAAGTGTGACGAGTAAAATCTATCTTAATTTTTTAAAAAATTCCCAGAGGACAATTCCAGTAGCCACAGAAATATTTAAAGAGTGTTTGGTGCCTTCTTGAGGAATTTCTACAACAAGGTCACAAATATTTAACGCTTCCAGTTGAACTCCATCTACCTCATTGCCTAATACAATTGCGTAGCGATGGGTCTTGTCGAGTTTTAGATCATTTAAAACAATGCTGTTATCAGTTTGTTCAATTCCAATGATCACATATCCGTTTGATTTTAAACTTTCAATACAGTTTACTACCGAATCATTTTTTTCGAATGGAATAGTATCCTCTGCACCCAAGGCAGTTTTATAGATTTCAGGATGCGGAGGGGTGCAACTATGTCCACATAAAACAATTTTTTCTACTCTAAATGCATCCGCAGTTCTAAAAACAGAGCCCACATTATGACCGCTTCGAATGTTATCTAAAACGATAACGACAGGAATTTTGTCGATGTGTTTAAACTCTTCTTCGGTCTTACGCCCTAACTCCCAGGTCTTTAGCTTTTTCACGGCTGTTGAAATTTGTGTAAAAATAGTGGTATTAGCTATATGAAGACCAATAATTTATTTGAAATTTCGTAGGCTCGTAAAATGACAAAGAAGAACGTAAATAGCGATGGTGTGGTGGAGACACCTTTAATGAAGCAGTATTATGCTATTAAAGCAAAATACCCTGATGCTATTTTGCTTTTTCGCGTAGGTGATTTCTACGAAACCTTTGGAGAAGATGCCATACGTGCATCCAAAGTTTTAGGAATTGTACTCACCAAAAGAGCTAATGGTTCTGCCACATTTATTGAACTCGCCGGATTTCCTTACCATTCTCTGGATAATTATTTGCCAAAACTGGTTCGTGCCAGTTTTCGTGTTGCGATCTGCGAACAATTGGAAGATCCAAAGATGACCAAGACAATCGTAAAACGCGGCGTAACCGAATTGGTTACTCCTGGTGTTACTCTCAACGATAATGTACTTGAAAACAAAACCAATAATTTTTTATGCAGCATTTATTTATCAGGTGAAAGTTGCGGAGTTAGTTTTCTGGATATTTCTACCGGAGAATTTTTAGCGGGAGAGGGTTCGGTTGAATACGTAAAGAATTTATTACAATCTCTTGCACCCAGTGAGATCATTTTTCAAAAATCAAGACACAGTCAGTTCGATGATATTTTTGGAACAGGGTTTCATTTGTTTGGAATGGAAGAATGGATCTTTGACGAAGAATTTACAAGGGATCTTTTATTAAATCATTTTGGCACAAATAATTTAAAAGGTTTTGGTATTGAAGATATGAAATCTGCAACTTCTGCTGCAGGTGCTATTATGCATTATCTGAGTGAAACGAATCACCAGAAATTGCAACATATCAATACTATTTCTGCTTTACAACAATCTAATTACGTTTGGTTGGATAATTTCACCATTCGCAATCTGGAGCTTTTACATTCACCTCACGAAAAGGCCATCACTCTTTTTGATATTCTGGATCGTTCTACTACACCAATGGGATCTCGTCTATTAAGAAGATGGATCGCGATGCCACTAAAGGAGATTGATGCGATTGAATTGAGATTGGAAGTGGTTGATTATTTTCAAAAATATTATGAGGTAAGAGAGATTGTACAACAACAATTAAAAGAAGTAGGGGATCTTGAAAGACTTACAGCAAAAGTTGCTACAGCAAGAGTAATACCTCGTGAAATTGTGCAGGTAAAAAGAGGATTGGTGGCCTGTAATCATATTAAAAATATTTTATCGGACTCTCAAAATCCTGCTCTTAAGAAAATTGGAGAACAACTTCGTTCCTGTGATAATATTATTAAAAAGATAGAATCACAAATTAAAGAAGATGCTCCTGTTTCGGTTGCAAAGGGAATGGTTTTTAAAGAAGGAGTAAATGCTGAGTTAGATGAATTAAGAGCCATTGCATATTCAGGAAAAGATTATCTGGTGAATATGCAGATTCGTGAAAGCGAAAAAACAGGAATTACGTCGTTAAAAGTTGGGTTCAATAATGTATTCGGATATTATATTGAAGTAACCAATTTGCATAAAAATAAAGTTCCTGAAAACTGGGTGAGAAAGCAAACACTTACCAATGCAGAACGTTATATAACAGAAGAATTAAAGGAATACGAAACAAAGATCCTGGGAGCCGAAGAAAAAATCCTAACACTGGAAGTAATCATGTACGAGGAGTTTGTTCAATGGCTGGGCGATTATATTCAGGATCTTCAGGCAAATGCTAAGCTTTTAGCGCAATTGGATTGTTTGCAGTCTTTTGCTACAGTTTCAAAAGAAAATAATTATAGACGCCCCGAAGTAAATGCCGGAAAAAGTATTACTATTCTTGAAGGAAGACATCCGGTAATAGAAAAAGCGTTACCAGTTGGTGAAAGTTATGTGCCGAATGATCTTTATCTGGATGAAGATGCCCAGCAAATTTTGGTGATTACGGGTCCAAACATGAGTGGTAAGTCGGCCTTATTGCGTCAAACAGCTATTATTGTTCTCATGGCTCAAATGGGATGTTTTGTTCCTGCCAAGGAGGCTCGGATAGGTGCCGTTGATAAAATATTTACCAGAGTAGGGGCAAGTGATAATTTGAGCCAGGGGGAGTCTACCTTTATGGTTGAAATGAATGAAACGGCCAGTATTCTTAACAATCTTTCGGAACGAAGTCTCATTCTTTTGGATGAGATAGGCCGCGGAACCAGCACCTATGACGGGATCTCTATAGCCTGGAGCATTGCTGAATTCCTGCATGAGCATCCAAAATACAGGGCAAAAACATTGTTTGCCACCCATTATCACGAACTCAATGAAATGGCCCTGTCTATGCCTCGAATCAAAAATTTTCACGTTTCGGTGAAGGAACATGGCAATAAGGTTATATTTTTGCGCAAATTAGTTCCCGGAGGAAGTGAACATAGTTTTGGGATTCACGTGGCGAAGATGGCGGGAATGCCCAAAGAAGTTTTGAAAAAAGCCAATGAGGTTCTTGAACAATTAGAAAAAGCACATCACGCTGCAGGAAACAAAAACGAGACTAAATCCGTTAATGACAACTTTCAGCTTAGTTTTTTCCAACTGGAAGATCCCGTACTGAAGAATATAAAAGAGGAAATTGAAAATATTGATATCAATACACTTACCCCGGTTGAGGCATTGATGAAATTAAATGAAATAAAAAAGATACTGGGAGTAAAAAAATAATGAACCACTCAAACCAACCCCTAATTGACTGATGATCGCGCTGGAAGGATTTTTTGGAGTACCCTATGCTCAGGCCGGATTGATCATTCTTAATCTGATCATTATTGAGTCTTTGCTATCCGTAGATAATGCTGCAGTTCTTGCCAGCATGGCTATGAAATTACCTAAAGAACAAAGAGGTAAAGCATTGCGTTATGGTATAATCGGCGCTTACGTTTTTCGGGGAATCTGTTTAGTACTTGCAGTTTGGCTCGTGCATTTCTGGTGGCTCAAACTGGTAGGTGGTGCATACTTATTATTCTTAGCACTCAAACATTTTTTACACTCCAAAAAAGAAAACGAAGAGGAATTAAAAGAGGAAGCAGATGCTGCTCCTAAATCAAAATTCTTTCAGCTTACCGTTGGGAAAATTGGCCCATTTTGGGGAACCGTTATTGCCATTGAAGTTATGGATTTGGCTTTTTCATTAGACAATGTTTTAGCTGCTGTAGCATATACCGAAAGATTACCAGATCCAGCAAACAGATATCTTTTATGGATCGGAGTTTTTATTGGAATCTTAGCAATGCGTTTCGTTGCACAAGGATTTGTAAAACTCATGGAAAAATTTCCATTTCTTGAAACCGCCGCATTTATGGTTATTGGTTTACTCGGACTCAAATTAACCTTCGATGGAATTATGCATTTAATTCCAACTTCAACAATCGGGGTTTATATGATGGACGACCATCATAGTCATCTCATAGAAATGATTGTTTCGTTTGCTACCATTGGAATCTTCGTTGTACCAATCTTGTTTTCTCTTCTGTTTCGCAAGAAAAAAAATGCTTCTAAAGCCGGTAATTAACAACCCATATTAGCCTTTAGGGCCTTGATAAACAGATTCTTCCTATTTAGGGAAGTTTAGGTCATTAAAAGGCCGTTTTATACCTTCTCTTATTCAGGTAATTTCCTTATAATTGTAATCCCCTTAACTGTTTTTACTAACTATTAACAAGATAATTTTTTCTATGAAACACGTTTTATCTACACTATTTCTGGGCTTTTGTTTAACTTCTTATTGCCAAACTCTTAATCACGACTGGTGCGGGTCGGATCATAAATTTTACAACGCGATGTCGAACAACGAAAATATTCGTATCGAATATGATGATTTTAATGCCTTCGTGGAAGAACACGGCGATGAACTTGCATCGGAACGAGCTGTCAAGATTATTCCCGTGGTTGTACACATTATCCATAACTATGGAGCGGAAAATATTCCGGATGCTCAGGTAGCTGATGCAATCCGTTTTTTAAATGAAGATTATTTAGGAACAAGTGCTGATCTTTTAGCGGTAATTCCTGGTTTTACAAGTATAGTTGGGAATCCTCAGTTTGAATTTCGTTTGGCTACTCTTGATCCTAGCGGATTTTGTACCAATGGAATTACACGTCGTCAATCTACTTATACAGTGGATGCGGAAGATGAAGCTAAATTTGATTACTGGCCAAGAAATAAATATTATAACATTTGGGTAGTTGCAAATATCTATAGCGGAACACCTGGATTAGTTACTGCCGGTTATTCTTATTTCCCAAGCAACTTTGGTGATCCTACAGTGGATGGTACTTTAATTGGATACAATTATTTTGGTAATGACAATACATCTTTTCAAAAAAGAGTGCTATCACATGAAACAGGTCACTGGTTTAATTTAAGACATACTTTTGGTAACGTAAGTGTTGATCAAGGCGATTGTAGCGGTACCGATAATTGTACAGATACTCCTAAAACTCCCGGCTCATTAAGCACTTGTAACTTAGCTAGAAATGATTGTAGTGGTGTAACAGCTAATGTTCAAAATATCATGGATTATTCAAGTTGTACAAATATGTTTAGTGATGATCAGTCAACACGTATAATTAGCGCTGCAAACAGTGCAACAGGGCAAAGAAGCAGTTTGTCGCAAGGGTCAAACCTTATCGCTACAGGTACATCAACTCTTACTCCTTCTAATTGTGCTCCAATTGCTGATTTTCATGCTAACAGATATAGTGTATGTACAGGAACAACCATTACCTTTTTTGATAATAGTTGGAACGCCAGTGTAACTTCTCGTTTGTGGACGTTTACTGATGGGGTTACAACGATCAACGATACAAATGCTATACCTGTAATCACCTTTACTACTGCAGGTGTTTATGATGTTACTTTAACCGCAACTTCAGCAGGTGGAAATGATACAGAAACCAGAACAGACTATGTTTACGTTTACGATGGTACAACTGCGCAAGTGGCAACTCCAATGGTTGAAGATTGTGAAACAGGTCCAATCTCTTCGGGTCTATGGTCAGTTTTATTTAGCAGCGATCCTGCTGATGGATGGCAGGTAACAAATAATGCGTTTGTTTCAGGAACTTCTTCTTTTATGGTTCGCAATTATGGTTTAGCTGGAGGAAATGTTCATACAATGATTAGTCCTTCTTACGACTTTACTACCATTAGTACTCCAATTACTATGTCCTTTAAATACGCTTATGCAAGAAGAGTTGCAGAAAACGAAGATGTATTGAAAGTATATGGTTCAACAAACTGCGGACAAAATTGGCAGTTAAGAGCTACTTATGATGCAACGGCGTTAGCTACGGGTGGATTAAAAACTACTGACTGGTATCCGAATTCTGGGCAGTGGAGTACAAAAACAATCACTACAGTTGCTGCTTATGTAAATAAACCAAGTGTTCGTTTCAAATTTGAATTTTCAACTGATGGCGGAAACAACTTGTTCATCGACGATATCAACATCACAGGTGCATTAGGTTTAGAAGACGTAGCAAATAACGAACTTGAAATGAATCTTTATCCTAATCCGGTTCAAAACGAATTCAACGTTGACTTTTATGTAGATAAAAGTTACGATGCTACTTTCCGTTTAATTGATATTGCTGGCAAACAATTATCAGTACTTGGAATGAAAGAATTAGTTGCCGGGGAGAATCATTTTGTATTTACTATACCTACAGGCACAACCAAGGGTTTATATTTCTTCCAAATGGAAGCAGGAGGAAAAACATTCACTCATAAAATTATTGTTGAGTAAAAGTATGTTGGGTAAAATAGAACACATTGGAATAGCCGTTTCGAGTCTCGAAACGGCTAATTCATTATATGAAAAACTGCTGGGGATTGCCCCCTACAAACAGGAAGCGGTAGAAAGTGAAGGAGTAATCACATCTTTTTTCATGGCAGGGAACAACAAGGTTGAGTTGCTTCAGGGAATCACGGAAGGGAATGCCATATCATCCTTTATTGGGAAAAAGGGAGAGGGGGTTCATCACATTGCGTTTGAAGTTACCGATATCCTTGCCGAAATGGAACGCCTTAAGAACGAGGGGTTTCAGCTTATTAATGAAACACCTAAAAAGGGGGCAGATAACAAACTTATTTGTTTTGTCCACCCTAAATCTACCAATGGGGTCCTTATCGAACTCTGTCAGGAAATTCGCTAGTTTGCAGGATAGCTCTAAATTTCTTAATTTTATTGTAGATATGGTATAGTTATTGTTTCCCCGTATCAGGCCATTAATAGAATAATATGAATAGAATCATCGTTATATCAATCATCTCCCTTATCGGTTTCTCAAAAGGGATATCAGCTCAAACTGATAAAAAAGACACCCTTGTTTGGTACACCGAATTGGCAACGGTACATCAGATCTCGCAATCAAGCAACAAACCGATTTTTGGGTTTTTTACCGGAAGTGACTGGTGTGGATGGTGTCATAAATTGCAAAAAGATGTTTTCGCCAAAAAGGAATTCATCGATTGGGCCAATAAAAATGTTGTACTCCTTGAACTTGATTTTCCTCGCCGTAAACAATTGCCTGCCGATCTTGTTCAACAAAATAGCGGATTGCAACAAGCATTTCAGGTACGTGGATATCCAACTGTATGGATGTTCTTTACTACCAAGGATGAAACAACCAATAACTTTAACATCACAGCTTTAGGTTCATTGGGTTATCCGCAAGGTGCCGAAGTAGGCAAAGAGGAAGTAAAATTCCTCAATGATGCGAATGCAATTCTTGCATCTCAGAAAAAATAAATTCTTCTAGAAAAATATTTCCTGTGCTAAACGATATGTATTGGCATGTGCCTCTATAATATCTGCAATTCGGGGAGAGTAACCACCACCCATACTTGCACAAATCGGAATCGTTTTTTGTTTCGCGATTTCCAAAATCAACTTATCTCTTTCTTTGCAACCACCTATGCTCAACCCAAGTTTTCCTAATTTATCTGTACTGATTACATCCACTCCACTTTGAAAAAATATAAAATCAGGTTCAATATCATCTACCAATTTTTTAAAGGTCTTGTCGAGAATAGATAAATAAGTTTTATCGTCTGTTCCATCTTCCAATTCAATATCTAAATCAGATTCTTCTTTATGAAACGGATAATTCTTTTCCCCATGCATACTAAAAGTAAATACCCGTTTGTCATTTCTAAAAATTTCTGCGGTGCCGTTTCCCTGGTGAACATCCAAATCTACAATGAGGATTTTTTTTCGAAGCTGATGCGCCAATAAATAATTGGCAGCAATTGCATTGTCGTTTAATAAACAAAAACCCTCACCTCTATCGGTAAATGCATGGTGAGTACCACCAGCAATATTTATCGAGACTCTATTCTCTAACGCAAATAATGCACAGTCGATGGTTCCCTGCATAATTGTTTTTTCTCTTATTATTAATTCTTCGGTAAGAGGAAATCCGGTTTTTCGAATTTCAGATGTCGTAAGAGATAAGGTATCGAGTTTATTTAAATATTCACTTGTATGGGTGAGTAAAATATTTTTTTCGGTAATAAGTTGTGGCTGAAAAATATTTTCATTGGTAATAGTTCCTTCGTATAAAAGTTGTTCGGGTAGAAGATTATATTTCTGCATGGGGAATCTATGCCCTTCGGGGAGTGGCAAACAATAAACGGGGGACCATGCAATTTTGAACATATAGAGAATAAATATAGAATTTTCTTTTGCCTGGGGCGTATTTTGCTATCGTGAGGATAATGTTTTACACTTCTTCTTTCTACAGTCTTTTGTTTCCATTCCCACTCCTCGTGTCTTTTTATTTTTCCTATTATTTAATCTCTCTTGAACTGCGTAAGTAGTTCGATGGAACAACATTCATAGATAATTAGCCGAATAGTGGCAATGAAATGCAGGGCCTTGCGGGTAAATGTTGGTATTGTGCGCTGGCTTTGGGCTTCCTGGGATGGTCTAAGGTGCTCCGCCTTTTTCGGGCGGAGGAGGGTTGTGGGTGAAAGGAAGCTAATGTGTTTCATTTCAATGCGATTTTTGTCCTACTTTTTCTAAAAAAGTAGGCCCACGGAGTGAAAAGCGCCGCAGGCAAAACAAGGCCAAGCAGCACTGCCAGCGTTTCAATTCTGTAGAAAAATTTAACAATAATCTTCTAGCACCCCATACTATTCCCATCTTTTCCATCGTTTTTACTACATCTAGAATGCTCATTAGAGTTCCGCATGGAATTTTAATGGGCATTTTGGCTTTCGCAGCAAAAAACCAAAAACGACATTCACCATGAACAAGAAATTATTTTTAATGGCCGTTTTAATTTTAATGGTCATTCCTTTAAAAGCTCAACCTAGCACCTACAACGATGGAATCGTACAAGGTGTAAGCCAATCAGGTCATCCTGCTCCCCGTTATGCCTATGTTAGAGAAGCCGACATGATGTGGGCAAAAAGAATCTGGCGGGTAATTGATTTTCGGGAGAAAATCAATCAATACCTATTGTTTCCGTTAACCGAAAACAACAATCGGATTAATTTGATCACCGTTTTACAAAAAGGAATTCGTGAAGGAGATTTGGTTCCGTTTGATCCTTTCGGAGGTGATGATTTTAAAGTAAAGATGACTTCTGAAGCTGCATTAAATATTGGAAGTGGTTGGGATACCATTCCTATTTATGATCCAAATCCACCATATTCTTATTTACGTGATTCAGCAGTTCAACGCGACTTCGATGGTTTTACGGTTAGGAAACTTCGCATCAAAGAAGATTGGTTTTTCGATATGAAACGTGGAGTCATGGAAGTTCGCATTGTGGGAATTTGTCCGGTAATGGAAGTGTACGACCAAAGAACAGGAGAATTAAAAGGAGAGTTACCCATGTTCTGGATTCATTACGAACAAGCAAGAAATTTTTTAGCAGGGTATAAAATTTATAATCCGAGTAATTATACACAACGAATTAGTTACGATGATGCGTTTATCAAACGATTCTTTTCCAGTTTAATTTATAAGCAGGACAATACAATGGATCGTCGCATTGCCGACTATGAACAAGGTATAGATGCATTACTCGAAGCAGAAGATATCAAGAATGATATTTTCTTATTCGAACACGATTTGTGGGAACAATAATTAAGTAGGCAGTATTAAATAAGCAGTGTGCAGTAAAAAAAACTGCTTCCTGTTCCTAAAAACTGTATGCTTTTTTCTGCCTATCCCGCCATTTGCAGTAGTGCATTCACCAAACCATTGCTTTACGAAAATAGTTGCAGGGAGTTCATGAGGATTCCACCCCTGCAACTATGTAAAGCAATGGTTTGGTTTCATTCAGCTACTGCTGTCTGTCGGGGGCAGTTGATCTTTATACCCCATTATACTTTGAGTTAATGGATCTGTGGTACTCTGTGATTCTCCTATTCAAAAAATATTCAGAATTGGTTTATTAACTTAGGCCTATGAAAATCCTCATTATCGAAGATGAAAAGGAATTGGCCGATAATATTTCCATTTATCTGTCCAGTGAGAATTATGTTTGTGAGTTTGCGGAATCATTCAGTCAAGCTATAGATAAAATAGACATTTATCAATACGACTGTATTTTGCTCGACTTAATGCTTCCCGGTGGAGATGGAATAAAAATTCTGGAGGAGCTTAAAAAAATGAACAATCATGATGGGGTGATCATCATTTCCGCTAAAAACTCCTTAGAAGATAAAATAAAAGGATTGCAACTTGGGGCCGACGATTATCTTGCCAAACCATTTCACTTATCAGAATTGGCGGCACGGATCTATGCTGTTATTCGTCGGAAACAATTCGGAAGCAGCAACATCATTGAAATAAATGAATTGAATATCGATATTCTGGCAAAAAAGGTCACAGTTGGTAAAACGGATGTAACACTTACCAAAAAGGAATTTGATTTGCTTCTTTTTTTTATTGGAAACAAAAATAAAGTTGTTTCTAAGAGTGCCGTTGCTGAAAACCTTTCCGGTGATATGGCAGACATGTTCGAAAATTATGATTTCGTGTATGCCCATATCAAAAATCTTAAAAAGAAATTGAATGATGCAGGGTGTACCAATTATATAAAAACAATTTACGGAACAGGATATAAATGGGAAATATGAAAAAACTCCTTAATAAAACACTTGGGCCGTTCATTTTATATGCCCTTGTAATATTACTATGTAGTATACCGGCATATATTTATTTGGTGAATAAAATTTGGGTAAACGAATTAGATGAGCATCATCGTGGTATCAAATCAAAAATTGAAAAAGGATTTAATGATCTTAATTATGCCGAACCTCAGTTGTCAAATACCATCAATCTTTGGAACAGTCTTCAACATGGTGTTCAGGTAAAACCAGGGGATTCTAACAGTATATCTAAAGAAAATCTTTATACCATTAATAAATTTGACCCCTTCCATAACGAAGAAGAACAGTTTAGGGGATTGAGTTCATACATAACAATCAATCAAAAATCGTATTTGGTAACCATTGAAACAAACATGGAAGAAATGGACGAGACAATTATCGCCATTGCTTCCGTTGCGATAGGGTTTTTTCTATTGTTATTGTTAGGATTTATTATTTTGAATAGAAGAATATCTAAACAAGTTTGGAAGCCTTTCTATAAAACAATTGAAAAGTTAGAGGCTTTTGATTTAAAAGGAAATGCAAGCCTGCATCTCGAAAAATCAAACACGGTAGAATTTGAACAGTTGAATCAGGCAGTTACAAAACTGGTGGAAGCAAATATTTCGGTTTACAATCAGCAAAAAGAATTTACTGAAAATGCTTCACATGAATTGCAAACTCCTTTGTCAATTATCAAATCAAAATTAGATTTGCTGCTTCAATACCCGGCATTGTCAAAGGAGCAGGCCGAAATGATAGAATCGATCAACATTCCTTTATCTAGGGCTTCTAGAATAAACAAGAATCTTTTGTTATTGGCCAAAATTGAGAATCAACAATTCGATGAAAAAGAGTGGGTGAATATTGGTGAGCTATTAAACATGGATATTGAATTATTCTCTGATCAGATTGAAAGTAAAAACATAACTATTCATAAGGATTTCAACATGCGCACTGTCGTTCAAACCAATAAAAGCTTGGTTGAGATATTATTAGCTAATTTGCTTTTAAATTCAATTAGGCATAGTGCCGAAAAAACACAGATAAAAATTAATCTAAATGACAATCAACTCTCATTTGCAAATACCGGCGATGTTTCACTAAACAAAGAATCCTTGTTCAAAAGGTTCATATCAACATCCGATCAAAATCGAAGTAGTGGCCTGGGATTGGCTATCGTAAAGCAAATCTGTAATCGATATAAATGGCAGATAATCTATAGTTTCGATAATGGATTCCATGTTTTTACGATAAAATTATAAATTCAGGATTTCTTCCAAATCGATCTATAAATTTGCGTTAACTATAAAACCATAATTAAAATGAAACTAACTGTAAAATTCACCCTTCTACCTTTATTGTTGCTAAGTTTTACTTTTGCCTCATGTGGTAAAAAAGAAAAAGTTGAAGTTCCGGAAAAAGTAAAAACTGCTTTCACTCAAAAATTCCCAGAAGCTACAGATGCGGAGTGGGATAAAGAAAAAGATACTGAGTGGGAGGCTGAGTTTAAAATGAGTGGAAAAGAATATTCTGCAAACTTTAGTACTGATGGACAGTGGTTGGAAACAGAATATGAAATCACAGTTCGGGAGATTCCGGCCAACATTAAAACGAATATTGATTCTTCATTTACAGGGTATACCATCAAGAAAGCCGAACTATCTGAAAAAACCACAGGCAAAGTGTACGAAATCAAAGTTGAAAAGGCCGAAAATAAGGTAGAACTAGTTTATGATAGCAATGGTACGCTGGTTAAGCAGACCGGAGACGACACTGACAAAGAAGAAGAAAAAGAAGAGGAAGGCCAAGAAGAGGATGACGAGAAGAATGATAAAAAATAGATAAGTATTTGTTATTTTAAAGTATAGTTAACACCTAAGGATGCTCGTAATTTTAAATTGAAACGGGCATTCTTTTTAATGATTTAATTTCAATCAATATTGAGACATGATTAGAAGCAAAAGAAGAAAATGGAGAGTAATATTGATTTTATTTCTTTTTGGCTATTCATTTGTGGCTGCGCAAACCAAAACGACAACCATCTCAGGATTGGTAAAGGAGGATTCTCTTCAAACAAGAATGCCATTTGTAAACGTGATTTTAAAAGCCAAAACGGATAGTAGTTTTATTGAAGGAACCATCACCAACGAGGAAGGTTTTTTTGCACTTACCAATATTAATCCGGGGGAATATATTTTAGAAGTATCTTATGTAGGGTATATAACCCAATCACAATCTATTCTTGTAGGGACCTTAAGTGAGTATCTTGATCTTGGAACAATTACCCTATCAATGGATATAAAAGCTTTAAAAGAATTTAATTTGGTTGAGAGGGAAAGCGATTTATCCATTAAAATGGAAAAGAAGACTTATACGGCTGAAGATAATATTTCTCAAACGGGTGGTTCGGTTTTACAGTTAATGAAGAATATGCCAGGAATTACTATCGGGCAAGATGGAAAGATTCAGTTGAGGGGAAGTGATAAGGTAACTATTTTGATTGATGGAAAACAAACCGCAATTACCGGATTTGGTAATCAGTCTGGTCTGGATAACATTCCTGCATCCTCAGTTGAAAAAATTGAGATTATCAATAATCCATCTGCGAAATACGATGCCAATGGAAATGCAGGTATTATCAACATCATCTTAAAGAAAAACAAGAAAGAAGGATTTAACGGTAAAATAGGGTTTACGGGAGGTATTGGGAGTCTATGGATTAAAATGGAAAACCTTCCGTCAATTCGTCCACAATTTCAATACACGCCCAAAATAAATCCGTATTTTTCATTCAACTATCGCAAAAAAAGGATCAACTTTTATTTACAAGGTGATTTGCTTTGGCATAAGGCGGTAAATAAAAATGAATTTATACAACGTGTCTATGATAATGATACGGTTATCAACCAACAGTTTTTAGAGAACAGAACTCAATTAGCCTATACCGTTAAAACTGGAATTGATTGGTACATCGATGATCGTAATACATTTACTTTTTCGGCTTTATTTTTTAGAGAAGGACATATCGATGATGGTGATCTGCCATACTTCAATGAAGATTATACCGTAAGAAATAGATTATGGCTGTATCATGAGGATGAAACAAACACATCAGTTAATACTTCGTTTGCCTATCAACATAAATTTAAACAGCCGGGACATGCACTTAATATTAATCTTAACTATACTTTTCACAGAGAGGATGAAAAATTCAATTTTTCCAACCTCATTGATACAACAATAAGTAATGATGCTACTATGCTTATCGCTGATGAAAATGTAGTTGATCTAAATGTGGAGTATATCAAACCTTTAAAACATGGCAGACTTGAGCTTGGGTTAAAACAAAGATGGAGATACATTCCTACGACCATGCAATTTGTACCAGGTGCAAATACAACACTAGATACAACTGCAGCGGGTTGGGCAAATTATAATGAGTTGATATCGGCGGTTTATGGTAATTATATTTACGAAAGAAAACATTTTGAACTTGAAGTAGGTGCACGACTGGAATTTGTATATGTGAATTACTCAGTTATTCCAACACATCCTGTTTATAGTAGCAATGGATATTATTATATACAGCCTTTTCCGAATGTTCGCATGGCTTATGTTATTAATGATAACAACCGTCTTTCATTTTTTTATAACCGAAGAGTTGATAGACCAGATGAGTATGATTTACGTATTTTCCCCAAGTATGATGATCCCGAGATTCTTAAAACAGGAAATCCTGCCTTAAGGCCACAATACACTCAAACTTTTGAATTAGGATATAAAACAACCTGGAAAAGCGGATATTTTTATTCAGCTGTTTATTATAAATGGATAAACAATATGCTCACCCGTATTTATACCTCTTTGCCTGGTGCAACATTCATCAATTCAATTTCTCAAAATGCCGGTGATGCACATAACGTAGGAATTGAATTATTGTATAGCCAGAGTGTAAAGAAATGGCTTACATTCAATATCAGCGCAAATGTGTATTACAACACTATCAACGCATTTGCAATCCAAAATCTTTATCCATTCAATGTATCATATTCCTCGGATCGTGAAGAAACATTTTCAGGGAATGCCAAGTTAAATGCAACCTTTCATTTGCCTTTAAAATTTGATATACAAACAACAGCTATTTACCTTGCACCGGATATTATACCGCAAGGAACGATTGACCAGCGTTTTTCCTTTGATCTGGGCATCAAAAAAACTATTCAAAAAGGGAAGGGAGAGATTATATTAAATGCAACAGATCTTTTTAATACATTTAGAATTAAAAAAGAAATCACAAGTACCGGATTTAGAGTAAGGAGTATTGATTTTTATGAAACGCAGGTAATTAGAATTGGATATAGCTGCAAATTTTAATTTACAGCTTAATCGTACTTGTAATATAGCTTCTCCACTTCTCCATTAACTCCTCAAATCCTTTTGGGATCGGTGCCTCAAAATAGATCCGTTCTTTAGTGGTAGGATGTATTAATCCTAAACTTTTTGCGTGTAATGCTTGTCCAGGAATTAATTCAAAACAATTTTCTACAAAGGTTCGGTATTTGGAAGTATCAACTCCTTTCAAAACTTTGTCTCCCCCGTAACGGTCATCATTGAATAATGGATGACCTATATGTTTCATGTGCACTCTTATCTGATGTGTTCTTCCAGTTTCTAATTTACATTCAACCAAGGTTACATAATGTAAATTTTCAATTACAGAATAATTTGTGGCTGCATGTTTTCCCATATCTCCTTCGGGAAATACTGCCATCGATTTTCTTTCTCTTTTATCACGACCAATATGCCCTTCAATTCTTCCTACTCCATCTAAATCTCCCCATACAAGAGCCATATATTTTCTCTCAATGGTTCTGTCAAAAAATTGTTTGGCGATATAGGTCATCGCATCTTCTGTTTTTGCGATCACCATTACACCACTCGTTTCCTTATCAATTCTATGTACTAATCCGGGGCGAATTTCGTCCTCCTCTTTTGCTTTTGCGTGTTTTGATACTGGAAGGTTTTGAAAATGATAGAGCAATCCGTTCACCAATGTTCCCGAATAATTTCCATGTCCTGGATGAACAACCAATCCTGCTTGTTTATTGATGATAACAAGATCATCATCTTCATATAATATTTCTAAAGGAATTTCCTCAGGAACCAATAAATTTTCGTGAGGTGGGTGTGCAAATACAATAGAGATTATATCAGCTGGTTTTACCCGATAATTACTTTTTATGGGTTTGTCATTAACTAAAATATTTCCGGTCTCAATTCCATTTTGAATGCGATTGCGGGAAGTTTTTTCCAGCTTATGCATTAGGTATTTGTCAATACGAAGTAATTCCTGACCCTTATCAACTACGAACCGATGATGTTCATAGAGATCATCGCCCTGTTCAATATCCAAATCAACCTGGTCGTCTGCATCGAAGGCAGGATGTTCGGATTTCATTACTTAGTAACTATAAATTTTTTTGTAACGGGTTGCGGCGATTCATCAGAAATGAATTGCATGAAATACAATCCTCCTGCAAATCCACTAATATCTATTTGATTTGAATTGATAGTGTTGGTACTATAAACCATCTTTCCGGTAATATCTACAATTCTTATAGATGATAATTCTACATTTTCAGTAATTGAATAATAAATCATATCAGTTGCCGGATTCGGATATAAAGAAATGGAACCATCGTTCCAATGTTCTTCAATACCAATTTCGGCAGTAGTAAGTGGTTTGCCAACTACAGGACGAATCATCATTGTTCCATCAATTGAAAGTGTATCCCAAACACCGCTTGTTCTAAAATAAGTTCTGCTTTTGTTATCCAAATTTTTATCGAAACCTACATTTAGTTTAAAGGTTTGACTTTGATACCACCCTACATAAAAATTTCCAGATGGTAAAGCAATGGCATCATCCATAAGGAAAGTGGTAAATCCATTATTGATTGGATTTATATGACCACTCGGATCAATGCTTAAAATTCCTACCTGTTCACTTTGTGTATGAATGGGTGCCGAATTCAAATCAGTATAAACCTGTAATGTAATAAATCTTCCATTTGCATCATCTTTAATAGGGGAGAAGTAGAATTGAATAGCTCTTAAAGTATCAGAAAAATTGTTAGTAAATTTTACCTGCATGTATCCAGGTGTTCCAAGCCAGATAGCTTGCTCTGCAGTACCATCATCGTAAGAATAGTAATTGATGAAATCCTGTTTAAGAACGATTGAATCATTTTCTTGATTTACATCTGTTCCCGTTACATCAAAATAATGATGAATGGTAAATCTTGTACTATCGGTAAACGGAAGCAGTGGTGTGCCTGTTGTAAAATCGTGATTGAAATCAGGCTCTGCCCATCCCGGGAATGTACTGTAGCCATTTGGATGAACCGGCGTAATAATATCATTAACATCCGGTATAGATGGATAATCTGTTGGCCATTGATTTAACAAAGTACCTGCTTCATTTCTAAAATCATAACCATACGTAATGGTTTTATTCGCATTGAATAAATTCGATAAGTAATTGTTCCATTTTGTTTTTATATTCGGAATAGAACATTGATTGAACGGCATCGACGTATAAAAATTCAAAATGGATGGAGGTAATTGTACAAATGCAACATCCTGCAATAAAGTATCCGAAGCAGTTCTGTTTGAATCTAATCTTACATAATCTACATTCCAATGATCTAAATTACCTGAAAGATTTCCCCAGTTTTTAAAACGGAATTGAAATCCGTTTTGTAAAAACAAAGCAGTATTCACAGGTAAAATCGTTTGTAAAAATGCCCTGCACGTATCTCCGCTAAGAGTGTCCCCAATACTACTCCATCTTCTATACCATTTTTCAGTTGTAGGAGAATAAAATTCTAAAACCAAACTATCTGCTTCACTCGGTGCATAACCCAATCCTTGTGGTTGACTGAAAAAACTGAGATAAACACCATCACCTGCAGTGAGTCCTCCAAGATTAATTGGTTTGGATGTAAGATAATCTGCAATTCCATAAGAAGCAGTTCCACCCGGTGAATAAGCTTTTCCAAATTCATTGGTTCCATCAAAAGTTACCACACCATAAGTTGGGGGATTAAATCCCATCGAAGTATTTCTATAAGTAAAATTATCTATCCATAAATTAGTGTTGGGTTGTGGGGTAAATACTTGAATGGTATCAATAGTATCTCCATATAAAATCCCATCTACCGAGTACAAAGAATATAAAACATGTAACGTTAATGTATCCCAATAATATCTTGGAGTGGTAATTGGCCAAACAGTTAAGGTGTCAACAGGTAGAAATGGGTTGTTACAATCTCCAAACAGAATAAGTTGACGAGAAACCGGAATGATGGATAATGAATCTATTCCATCAACGGTGTCATTACCCGGAATCATATGACGTGTTGGCGTTAAACTATATTTGAATGGAACAGAATCCGTTGGAAATCTTGGGATGAGTTTGTAAACTGTTGCAATTGAATCAAATGAAGTCGGCCAATCCCAATCATGATAAGTTGTAAAATGATTCTTTGAGAAATCATCTATAAACGGAAGAGATAAAGTATCGTATTGATAAAATTTATAACCGCAAAGAGGATATAAACTTTTCTCCTGATTATCAATCCAGGTTTTATTTTGCTGATAATATTTGTCGGTATTATATTCAAGCGGACTCGTTCCCACTTCTTTCTGACTCCAACTACTCAGACATAAAACTATAAGCACAAAACTTGTAAAAGCTCTTTTCATCAACACGGGTTTTCTATGCAAATATAACTTCAAAGCCCTTAATTTATTGTCGTTTCAGATTGTTTTCCACCAGGTGGACCATAGCTTAATTTATTATTTCCCACCGAACCAGAGGTCAATATCATCTCCCTGGCTAATTTTATTTTCATCATTTGGCACCGGTGATTGGCGAATCACTTTTGCCTCAGAGCTATCAGCGTAGGATTTCATCTTAACTGTATATACCTCAGATCCTGGGTTTAACCCATAATTTCCCAATGTACTTAACGCCTGATTTCGTGTTAGTCCCACTAAATTCGGGATTTTAACTTCCACTGCTTCTCCGTCTCCACTGCCTACCCATACATCAATAGTTGATTCTTTTGGAATTTTTACTCCCGGTTTAATTACCTGTCCTTTATAGAACTGGCGCATTACAGGGGGTAATCCTGGACGGCTGGTTACCTTTCCTAACTTAAGTCCCTTGGCGGATAAAATACTGATTGCCTGACGTAAAGAAAGGTCGACCAGATTAGGCATTTCTACCATTGGAGGGGTTGAAGTACGAATCATTAAATAAAATCTCCGACCTTTTTTAACCTTTTCATTGGCCTTCGGATTCTGCATGATCACATCCCCAAAATCAATCCCTTTTTCCTTTAATTCAACCGGAAGATCATATAAACTATCTATGATTTCAACCTTAAACCCTGCTTTTAGCAGTATTTTGGTGGCCTCATCTGACGGCATCCCTACAACATCGGGCACCTCAACCGAGTTACCATGGCGAGTATAAACCCCTAAACCCTGAAAGGTCCCAAAGCCTAGCAATAGCGCCGTTGTGGTAGCGATTAAAAAATTGATCCAGAATTTTTTTTGTTTAAAAAACATGAATGACCTTTTAAGGTTGGCAAAGATAACATTTTTAGGGATTTTACTACCCTAAAACGGATAGAACGGCAGCCTTAATTATTGCTTATTCGGGTAGATTTTAATGGAACACGGATTACACTCATGTTACGGATCAATACTGTTCTCTGTGTAAATCAGTCGTATCTGTGTCATTCGTGTTCTGTTTTTTTTTAAACGGGCAGCTTTGCGAAGAGCAAACCCAATAATTATAAACATCCACCTGCTCAATAAATTTATCCTGATCAACCATTTGGCCCTCGTACTCTAATTAGATTTGATTCGTTATAATTTTTTATATGAACCGAAGGTCGGCCAAACCAACCTGAGCTCACGAATACGAATAGAAACAAAAACAAAACAATTAAATGAGTAAAAACATTGCTGTAATATGTGGCGGAGATTCAGGTGAATTTGAAGTTTCAATGAATAGCGCCGACATGGTGATCAAATCCATGGACACTAAAAAATACAAACCCTATAAAATCCTTGTAAAGGGAATTAACTGGAACGTGTTGGATGGAAAGAAAAAATATCCGATTGATAAAAACGATTTTACCTGCAAAATCGGAGATAAAAAAATAAAATTCCATTGCGTCTATAATATTATTCACGGAACTCCTGGTGAAGATGGAAAAATGCAAGGCTATTTGGATATGATGAAATTGCCTTACACATCTCCGAATGTTGCTATTAGCGGACTAACAATGAATAAATATTTGACCAAAAGAATTTGTTTTGCGGAAAAACTTCCAGTTGCAAAATCTGTTTTGGTAAAAGACACAGATGCGTTGATCAATGTTGACGAGATCGTAAAAAAATTAAAACTGCCTTGTTTCGTTAAACCAAACAATGGAGGGTCTTCGGTAGCTACAACCAAAGTGTACGAAAAAAAGAAAATGATCGATGCCATTGAAGAAGCTTTTGTTCATGATCATGAAGTAATCATTGAAGAATTTTTAAAAGGAACAGAAGTTACTTGTGGTGTTTTCTTTGATGGGGAAAAGGTAAAAACATTACCTATTACCGAAATTGTTCCACATAATGATTTCTTCGACTACGATGCGAAATACAATGGGGAAAGCGATGAAATTACTCCAGCACGTCTTGAAAAAAAGATTTACAACAAGGTGCAAAAATTAACCGCAGAGATTTATCGTTTACTAAGCATCCAGGGCCTGGTTAGAATTGATTTTATTATTCATAAAAACGAGCCCTACTTTATGGAAGTAAACACAATCCCAGGATTTTCTAAAGCAAGTATTGTTCCTCAACAGATACGTGTTGCGAAATTGAAAGAAGTGGATGTAATTAGCATGTTAATTGAACAGGCAATTGCAAGGAGGAAGTAAAAATGAAAAACGAAGAATTAGAATTATTTTTTCTCTCCGCGATGGAAGCAGCCATACAAGCTTCTGTCGATATCATGGAGGTTTATAAAACGGACTTTGATGTTGTTCAAAAATCAGACAACAGTCCTGTTACTTTAGCTGACCAAACAGCTGATGATTCTATTCGTAAAATTTTAGCATCAACAAGTGAATATGTTTTAAGTGAGGAGCAAACTCCTATATCATTTGAACAAAGAAGGAATCTTAAATACTTATGGATTGTTGATCCCCTTGATGGAACCAAGGAGTTCATCAAAAGGAATGGAGAATTTACCGTAAATATTGCATTGATAAAAAACGGCCATCCCATAATCGGGATTATTACGGCCCCTGCTTTAAATAAATTTTATTGGGCTGTGCAAGGAAAAGGTTTGTACAATGGAGAGGTAAATGATTGGAACATTGATGTAGACGATTTGATCAACGGTTCAGCCCAAGTGGATGCAAAAATTAATACCGTAAAAATTATTGGAAGCAGGTCACATGCTAATTCTGATACTCAGAATTATGTGAACTTATTGAAAGCGATGCATCCAACATCGGAAATTATTACAAGGGGAAGTTCTCTTAAACTTTGCAAAGTGGCGACCGGTGAAGCGTCTTTTTACCCTAGATTTTCACCTATTAATGAATGGGATATTGCTGCAGGAACTGCGTTGGTAAATATTTCGGGTGGAAGGGTTTTAGATGCGGCTACCAAACATCCTGTAATGTTCAATAAAGAAAATCTTTTACAACCACCGTTTATTGCCATTGCAAACGGAATTAATCCGGAGACGTTACCGTAATATTTTTTTCGAAGAAAAAATACGATCTCCGTAATTCTCTCTGCCGCATGGTATTCAGATGAAAATCAGGGAAATCAGGGAAATCAGCGGGAACCTTTTCGGCGAGCAGCGTAAGCTGCAAAGCAGATTTGAATAGGATTAATTTTCAAACACATGAATAAATCCGGAATACGAATGTTCATCTCCATTATAATCTTTAATGAAGATTACATAACTATAAACTCCCTGTGAAACTTTTGATCCTGTAAAAGTTGTCCCGTCCCAATTGGCAGAGGGATCGAAATATTCATAAACCTTTACTCCCCAACGATCAAATATATATGCGTTGAATTGATCAGCACAGGTCACTGTTACGATATAATTATCATTCACCGAATTTCCATCTGGTGTAAATATGTTTGGAATTTTAATGAGGTATAAGCATGAATCAACGGTAATAATAATGGAAGCAGTATCACTGCACCCACCCGCATTGGATGCGATTAACGTACAGGTATAAATGCCCGGAGTTGTATAAGTATGATTTGGATTGATTGTGTTATCGGTATTTCCGTCACCAAAGATCCAGTTATAAGCAGTTGCTCCAACAGATGTATTTGTGAAGTTTACATCCAATGGAGAAGGTCCACTCACAGGTGTTGCATTGAAGCTTGCGGATAATCCACTATTTATTATTGTAAAAAATGCTGTATCTGTTCCACAAGTATTGGAAGCAACCACATAGTAATTTCCGGCGGTATTGAAATTCTCAGTTGACCCTGTTCCTCCCGTGCTCCAGGCAAAAGTTCCTGTGCCGGTAACTGTTACATCAACATTGCCTGTACATAGACTGATGGGAGATGAAGGTGAAATATTTGCCTGCGGATTAGTATTAGTTGTTAATGTAATAAAGGCGGTATCCGATCCACATGCACTGGTTACAACTACCGAATAATTGCCAGGTAACATTGCTACAATTGCCGGAGTCGTTGCACTTGTACTCCATTGATATCCGGTTCCTCCAGATGCTGTTAATGTTACATTGTTTCCCGGACATAGAACAGTTGAGCCTGATGGTATAATGGATGCAGCGGGAGGTGTTCCTGATAAAATTACCAGAACTGTATCTACGGTCGTTCCACAAGTTGTGTTTTGCGAAACAATATATGTCCCTTGTAAACTTGCATAAATGGTTGATGTGGTTTCGGTGGTATTCCATAAAAATGGTCCGGAACCAATCGCCGTTAATTGTACTGAATCTCCCGTGCAAAAATAAACTGGTCCAGTTGGAGTGATACTCACAGGAGCGGGACTGCTTAAGAATATTTGAATGGTATCAGTAATTCCTCCGTTGCAATTTGTAGCGGTGAAATATAAATTCAACGGATTTGTATCTCCGGCACCAACAATATAATTTGTGTTCGAAGAAGTTGGATTTGTAAATGTTCCGGTTCCACCCGTCCATAGATATGAAGAAAAACTTCCCTGGGTACTGGCAGAAAGTACAACGGTATCTCCTACGCAAAATCCTGTTTGATTGGAACCTGCATTTACTACCAATGGAGAAACAGGAGCGGTACAACCAATATTGATATAATCCGGGTTTCCAGGCCAGTCGAAAGTAACGGTGGCACCATCGGCCGCGGTATTCACGCCAAATGGGTCTTCCAATAAAGCACGATCATAAGTAACAATTTCATTACATGCTCCAACAGTTATGGTTAATGTTCTAAGTCCGGTTCCATAATTAGCAAAATGCCCAGCGGTATTGCCTGAACATTGAAATATTACATATATGGTATCACTTAATCCAGCAAATGAATTTGCGCCAGGAATTACATTTGTACTTGTAACCATGATCACTCTTTCTCCAGCAGGAATAATTCCTCCGATTGGTTCTAAGAGCAATCCGCATTCTGTAATAGTAGAGTTCCAAGTATTTACTACGTTGGCCGTAGTTGCATTTTGACAAAGTCCCAGCCAACTTCCATTAGGCCAGCTAACAGTCATTGCAGCCAGATTAAGTGGTATATTTCCCACCTGGAATCTTACCATTTCATTTTCCCCTTCGGGACTGCCACATGCATCTACAAGAATACTCTCAACTTCTAAACAGGTTGTGGGTATCTGAGCCCTGATGAAACCCAAACTCAAGAATAGGAAAAAAAATGTAAAAAATCTTTTCATTTTTAATTGTGAGTAAAGGTCATAAAGAAATTGGTTATATTTACTATCCTACTATTAAAATTATATGAATTAACAGCATAAAGCCCTTTAAATCATGGCAGCATATTTTACCAAGGAATTTACTAAATTTTTCATTGATCTTTCACGTAACAACCACAAAGACTGGTTCGACGAAAACCGCAAACGATATGAACAGACTGTAAAAGCCCCTTTTCTCGCCTTTACTACCGACTTTGTGAATGAGGCAAAAAAGCTAGATAAGACCCTAGACATGGACCCTAAAAAGGCCATTTTCAGAATTAATAAAGACATTCGTTTTTCAAAAGATAAGTCACCCTATAAACTGCATGTGGCCGCTTTGGTGAATGGAACTTTTAATAAAGATTGGGGAAATCCTAACGGAATGTATTATCAAATGAGTGCAGAAGGACTTTGGTTAGGAGGTGGTCTGTACAATGTAGAAAAACCATTACTTGTTAAAATTCGTACCGCATTGGCGAAAAAGCCCAAAGAAATTGATGCATTATTGAATGAGAAAAAATTCAAAAAATTATTCGCAGGAACTTTCCAAGGGGAGAAAAGTAAGATTCTTCCAAAAGAGTTTAAAGAAGCTGCGGAAAAACAACCTTTGATTTTTAATAAGCAATTCTACTACGGAGCAGAAGCCAATGATCCGGCTATTTTATATCAAGCGGATTTATTGAAGATCATGAAGGGTTATCTGGAAGCTTCTTTGCCAGTGGCAAAGTGGTTAGAGAAAGCAATCAATTAGCAGAAATTCTAAAACCTAAAATTCAAATAACAAAAACTGAAATTGGGTTTTGTTATTTTTTGGAATTTAATTTTGAGGCGGCTTCTTCCGCTTTTCGCAGGAGTCCTCGCTCCGCTCCGGGCTACTTGCTTCAATCCGGGCCGCTAATAGGTATAAACATCTCTTTTCGATACGAAAATGGTATCCGTTTGATCATGAAATGTTGAGTTTTTTGTCTCGAAAAGTAAATAGCATTGTCCGTTGGATAGATTCACATAAGGGATAATAGAATAGTACATGTAGAACTCTTTTACAATCCGTGCTCTTGCCACAAAATGATCATCTTTCTTATAAAGATCTACAATTTTACCAATCTTTTTTCCATCGTGCCAAGTTAAAGTTCCCTTTTCAACACAATGTATATCTTCGAAAACAATAATTTTTTGAACGTACTCTTATTTCTTACAAGAAAGGAATCCAATGAATATGACCAGGATAATATAGGAACCGATTTTTTCATTTTTAATCCTAAATCAAGACCTTCATCCTAAATTTTAAACGATCCACTGATTCTGCTTTGCATAATTTACCAATGCTGCTACATTCGGTTGATTGGTTTTCTTCAGCATATTTCGGCGATGTGTATTTACCGTTAATTCACTTAAAAATAATTTATCCGCTACTTGCTTACTGCTGAATCCTTCAGCAACTAATTTTAAAATTTCAATTTCTCTGTCAGATAACATTCCGGCCTTACCGTTTTGGTCACTTGCCTCCAATTCTTTTGTTGGAAAAGGAAATACTTTTTTCCCATCCAATACTTCATGGATGGTTCCAATAATCTTATCGGTAGCTTCCGATTTACTAATGTATCCATCAGCACCCATTTGATAACAAGACGCAATAATGGATTTCTCCACAAACATGGAAAGCATAATCATCTTTGGATTTGATTTTGCCTTTTTTAATTTCTGAATCAATTGATATCCACTCATATCGGGCATACTTACATCCGATAAAATTACATCCACATCTTTCGTTGGAATTTCTTCTGAAGCAGTTACTGAAGAATTATATATTCCAACCACTTCAAAATCAGGATGGTCATTAAATACTTTTGAAAGTCCGTCAGTAATAATTGGATGATCGTCGATTAAAGCAATTTTTATCATGATGTAAGTTTATGCATTTTGTTTTAAAGGTATAGAAATTATTGCAGTTGCACCAACTCCCGGTTTTGAATCAAATTCAATATGCCCATTTATACTGCTAATGCGGTTGTTCATGTTTTGCAAACCAATTCCGTTTGATTTAATAGATCCAATATCAAATCCTTTTCCATCATCTTCATAGATAAGATTAATCTCATCGTCAAACTGATTGAGTTCGATGTTTACATTTTTTGCATTAGCATGTTTTAAGGTGTTGTTGAGGAGTTCCTGTACAATTCTGTACAAAACATATTCTCCGGTAGTATTCCAACCTTTCCAATTTTCGGCTACTACATTTACTTTAGTTTGGTTTGCTTCAACGTGATTCGAAATATCCATTAACGCTTTTGCCAAACCATTTTTTACCAATGACTCAGGCATCATTGCATGGGAAATAGATCTCATCTCGGTAATCGTGTCATCCAAAATTTGAGTTGTTTTTGCAAACTGATCTTTTCCGTCGGAAGTAGTCGGCAAAGAATTCAAATTCATTTTCAAGGCAGCAAGCATTTGTCCTAAACTATCATGAAGATCTTTGGCTATACGTGTTCTTTCTTTTTCTTCCGCTTCAATAATCATTTTATTTCTCAGTTTTTCCTGTTCAATAGTTTGGTTAGCAACTCTCTTTTGCTGACGATTATAAAAAACAATTCCAAAGATAACGGCTAAAAGAATGAGAAGACCAATAATACCAATGAATAAATATGTTCTGTTCTGATCTTTTTGTTCATCCAATTCAATTTTACTGTTTAATGATATAATTTGCAACTCTTTATTTTCACTTTCGTATTTCTCTTTCATCTCAGCATATTCTTTGGTCTTTTCTAAATTGAACAAAGAATCCTGCATTTCATTCCTCAACTCCATAAACGTAATGGCACTATCCAGATTTCCTTTTTTTCGATGGATCTTGCTGATATTTCCATACAGAAAATTTGTAAGGTCATTGAATTTGATGGTAGAGGAGATCTCAAGAGCTTTTCTATAATAATGATGTGCTCCCTCAATATCCCCGGTCATATCCATTACTTCAGCAATATTGGTATATGACAATGCTAAAGGCAGTTGCTTCTTTAATTTTTTCCTGATCTCTAAAGATTTATTGAAATAATAAATTGAAGAGTCCGATTGTTCCTGGCTGCTTTTTACAATTCCAATAAATTCATAGCTGTATGAAATACTTTCCAGATCATTTACCTTTTCGGCATTATAAATTGATTTTCGATATAGGTTTTCTGCAAGGAAAAGATCATTGTCAAATTTTTCAATAAGGTTGCCCAGATGATTATAAGTTGTTGCCAACTCCTCGTAATCTTTTATTTTTTCAAAAAGGTCAATGCTTGTTTGAAGATTATCATACGCATCTTCTTTCTGGCCCATTTTACCATAAGTAAAACCCATGTCACGAATGGCTTTAGCTTCGCCTCTAACATTATTCTGCGCCTTATACAGGTTCAGAGCAGTTTGGGCATATTGAAGATTAGAAGTATAATCACCAATCAAATAATAACAGTTTGCGGTGAGCAGGATTAGATCCGCCGCTTTTTTCGAATCCTGTTTTTCGGTAAGGATATTGATCCAGTAATTTCCCAGCTCAATCGCGTCGGCGGGGGCAGAATCACGAAGCTTTCCCATTTCGGCTTCCACCCTTTTTGTTTGTTCTTCCATTGGAATCTGTCCAATGGCCGTCATCAGGCTGTCAATATTATACGAGAAGCCACTAACGGTAGTTGTCACACCAAAAACGAAAGCAATAATAAATCTTATGTTGAGGGTAAATCGCATAGCTTATAACCCCTAAATATACACTGAAATTTCAAAAATCGTTATAGTTATTTTTAGGTATCTTTTTCGCTACATTTGTTTATGGTTATACTCAAAGCAATTTATACGATTTATGCCTGGGTTCTTTGGGGTTTAATTGGTTTTTGGATCTTTCTCTGGGCAATCATCATTTCTATTTTAAGGGGAAGAAAAGGCTTATCGCAAATAATTGGCTCCTATAAGCTCTTTGCTAAGATTTGGATATTTTTAATTGGAATAAGGATCAAACTAAGGGGCAAAGAATATCGCGACAAAACAGAAGCTTGTATTATTGTAAGTAACCATGGGTCCAATCTTGATATGATGACTGCCCCTCATGTATGTCCTACCAAACTAAGTCCATTGGCGAAGGAAGAGGTGAAGAAAATACCTATGTTAGGCTATATGTTTAAGGCAGTAAGTGTTTTTGTTAATCGAAAGGATGCTGAAAGTCGCAAGAAGAGTATTGAAGAAATGAAAAAAAGATTGAATGAAGGCATTTATATTTACATGTACCCTGAGGGTACCCGCAACAGAACCAAAGATCCGGTAAAGGATTTTTATGATGGAGCTTTTAAAATAGCTATTGAGGTTCAAAAACCTATTATGCCTTTGATCTTCTTGAATCTCCGAAAATTGGCCCCAATGGGCAGTTTCTTTATGCGGCCTGGAACTATTAATGCCGAGTTTTTGGAGCCCATACCAACCGAAGGATTAACAGAAGCTGATATGCCTCTTTTAAAAGAAAAGGTGTATAAGATTATGTACAATTATATTGAAACAAACGATCCGTATTACCAAAAAAAGAAATGAAGAAAGTTTTCTTGATCGGATTTTTATGTACTGTTTTATTATCCTGTGCAGGGAAAAAACAGAAAAAAGAATTTTTTGAGTATCACGGATTTGGTGGGGGTACAACATTCATTATTGAATATGATAAAACATCCGGAAATCTTGATGCGGAATTCAATAAGATCTTTAAGGAAATAGAAAATTCAGTAGATATTTCCAATTCAACATCTCTTATTAACAGGATTAACACAAATGATTCTATCGGATCAATTGATGTGCATTTCAAAAAACTTTTAGAACTATCTGCTGGTTATTACAAAGAAATGGATAAAGCGTTTGAGCCCACCTCGTTACCTTTAGAAACTTTTTGGGGGGAAGATCTTCCGAAATTTTTAAATCAATCATTAATTGATTCGTCTATTATCGATTCGGTAAAACTCGGAGTGAATATTGAAAATATTTATTTAGACGCAAACGGATCTCTGGTAAAAAAATATCCTTCAACAGTTATCGATTTTGAAAATATCTATCGTGGTTATATGGTAGATTTAATTACCGAGCTCCTGGAATCTTACCACGTATATAATTACAAGGTTGAAATAGGAGGGAGGATCAAAGCAAAGGGCTCTAATAAATTTAATAAACCCTGGAGCGTTGGAATTGATGAACCTTCAACGGATGTAAAAAAGAGAAAAGTAATTGCCATTGCAAAACTCGATGGTGAAGCTATTGTTACTTCAGGCAACTGGAGAAAATATTTTCCCCAGGGTGAAAAAAAACTTCCGTTTACCATCGATCATCAAACGGGTTATCCAGTTAAACACACTTTAATTTCAGCAACCGTTATATCCACTTCTTGCACTCAGGCAGATGCGTATGCAGCATCATTTATGGTAATGGGAACTGAAAAGGCAAAAGTTTTTATTGCAGCACACCCACAAATTAAAGTATTTTTAGTCAGCACCAATTACAAAGGTGAATGGGTTACTTTTATGAGTAATGCATTAACGGAAAATGTTGAAATGGTAATAGAAGAAAATCCTATATAAACACTTCTCTAATGCTTTGCATCGGAATATTTATCCCACCTTTCAAAGATACTTCGTTTTCATCTGTCGACCATATAGTGGTTTCCACGGCCTTTATGCCTTCATCTGTTTCAAAAACGATTTTTACTTTGCCCTTGTGAAGATTTCCCAGGATCATTGCTTTGCTTAGATTGGTATATCTCAATCTGCGATCGTCAGCAGTATCGAGTACTTCCCTCTGTACAAAATGATAATTCTTGATGTCTTCTTTGGCTATGAGTTCTATTTCCGGAGTCATAGTTAAATGGATTTTGGTTATTTAAATATAAGTGAATTATTCTTTACCCTACTTAAATTAACATTAAACTTTGCCGTTTTCTGTTAGTTAGAAAAATAAAATCCAACTAACCAATGAGTTAGGGAAATCTATTTTTTTAAAACTCAACCAGAGTGCCTAGTTTTTCACCTTCCATCAACCTCAATAAGTTTCCGGGAGTGTTAATGTCGAAAACGATAATAGGTAATTTATTTTCGTTACAAAGAGTAAAAGCGGTCATATCCATTACATTCAATCCTTTTGAATATACTTCATCGAATGTAAGGGTTTCGTATTTAGTAGCTGTTTTATCCTTTTCAGGATCAGCAGTATAAATTCCATCAACACGGGTACCTTTTAGTACAACATCAGCTTCAATTTCAATGGCTCTTAATGATGCAGCAGTATCAGTTGTAAAATATGGATTTCCGGTACCAGCAGCGAAAATTACAACTCTACCTTTTTCTAAATGGCGAACTGCACGTCTTCTAATATATGGTTCGCCAATTTCTTTCATTTCAATGGCGCTTAACAAACGTGTTTGCACACCATTATGTTCTAATGATGATTGCAATGCCATTCCATTCATAACAGTTGCAAGCATGCCCATATAGTCTCCTTGTACACGATCAACACCACCATCAGCCGCACTAATTCCTCTGAATATATTTCCCCCACCAATTACAATAGCAATCTCAACTCCACTGTCAACTACTTTTTTTATTTCGGCGGAATAATGTTTCAGCATGGCAGGATCAATTCCAAATTGTTTGGAACCCATTAATGATTCGCCGCTTAATTTGAGAAGTACTCTTTTATATTTACTCATACTTTATTTTTTTATTTGTATTATTCGCAAAATGTTTTTTATAATGCGCTCATGAACTCGGCTACGCCTCGGTTCGTGAACTCCCCACTAGCAGCGGCTCGATTCATTGGTAGGTATTTAAATCAAATTTAAAATATTTTTTATTTGGCTGCCTTTTCCAGCTTTTCGCAGTATCTTTTTATTTGTTTTACTTTTTTGGGAACATTTAATTACTCTCCTTTAGGAGGGGTAGGCAAACGCTTGTCGGACCCGAGAGGTTTTAGATGCAAAACCCTTTCCGTCCGCCTGTGGCGGCCACCTTTTCCAATGGGAAAGAAATTACATCTGTCAATTATTTGCTTAGTAAAAACACAATAAAAAGGATGTCGCTCCAATCTGGGGCAGTTACATCAAAGAACAAAAAAAAACCCGAAAAATAATTTTCGGGTTCTAAATAAATATTACTGACCTAGTCCGTAGCGTTTGAAAGCTGAAACAGTCAAGTCTTTGTCAAGGCTTTTCAAATATGCCGCCACCGTTAGTTTATTGTCCATGATATAATCCTGATTCAATAAAGTATTTTCTTTAAAGTACTTTTCCATTTTACCTTTAGCAATCATTTCGATTTTATCTTCAGGTTTCCCTTCTTGACGAAGAAGATCTTTTGCGATTTCAATTTCTTTTTCAATTAAATCAGAAGGAACATCTCCTTTATCCAAAGCAACAGGATTCATAGAAGCTGCCTGCATGGCAACATTTTTAGCAGCAATTTCAGAACTATCCATGTTTTTATTTAATCCTACGATGGCAACAATTCTGTTTCCAGGATGGTTATATGCATATACAAATGCGCCATCCACTTTTTCGTAACAACCGATTTCAATTTTCTCACCAATCTTTCCAATCATATCCGTAATATGATCAGCGATTGCTCTTCCGTCAATTTGCTCATTTAAAAGATCTGCTTTTGTAGCCGGCATTTTATCCAATGCTACATTGGTTACTTTAGTTGCAAAAGCTCCGAAGTCAGAATTCTGAGCAACGAAATCTGTTTCACAATTTACAGCAACAATAACACCTTTAGTTTTATCTGCAGTAACTAAGCCTAATACATAACCTTCGTTAGCGCTTCTGTCGCTGCGATTAGCAGCAACTTTTTGTCCTTTTTTGCGAAGTATTTCGATAGCAGCTTCAAAATCACCATTTGATTCTTCTAATGCTTTTTTACAATCCATCATTCCAACACCTGTTGTTTGGCGAAGTTTGTTTACGTCTTGAGCTGTAATTTTAACTGTTTCCACTTGTCGTTTATTTTTTGTTGTGTCTATTTAAAAAAAATCAGCCTATGAAAAATTCACGGCTGATTTAAGAATATTGTTATTTAAAATTATTCTTCTGTTGCTTCAGCCTTTGCTTCAACTACTTCGGTTACAGGAGTTTTTTTATCATCCTGTGGTTTGTCAGTAGATTCTTTTTCGTCAGCTTTTTCTGTTTTTCTTTCTCTCAAACCTTCGTTGATAGCTTCTCCAACGATGTCAAGTAGCAAAGAAACTGAATCAGCAGCATCATCATTCGCAGGTATTGCAAAATCCACTTCATTTGGGTTTGAGTTTGTATCAACTATACCAAATGTAGGGATGTTCAATCTTTTTGCTTCTGCTACTGCAATGTGCTCACGTTTAATATCGATGATGAATAAAGCAGCTGGAAGTCTGTTCAAATCAGAGATTGATCCGAAGTCCTTTTCCAATTTTGCTTTAGTACGTCCTAATACAAGTCTTTCTTTTTTAGATAAATTAGAGCCAACATTATCTTTCAATATACCTTCTAAAGTGCTTATTTTTTTAACTGACTTACGAATGGTTACGAAGTTAGTTAACATACCACCAGGCCATCTTTCGGTAACGAAAGGCATATTCATTGCAGTTGCTTTGGAAGCTACAATGTCTTTAGCCTGTTTTTTAGTGCCTACAAACAACACTTTTTTACCTGACTTAGCAATTTGTTTTAGAGCGGCACATGCGTCATCCAATTTAACTTGAGTTTTATTCAAGTCAATGATGTGGATGCCATTTTTCTCCATGAAGATGTATGGTGCCATTTGTGGATCCCATTTTCTCTTCAAATGCCCGAAGTGAACTCCTGCAGCCAGTAATTGTTGTATTGTTGTTCTTGACATAATTTCCTTAGAAAATTTGATATAAATAAATTAACGTTTGCTAAATTGAAATCTCTTTCTCGCTTTTTTGCGGCCGAATTTCTTACGTTCAACCATACGAGGATCACGAGTCATTAAACCGTGAGCTCTTAATTCTTTTTTGGTTTCAGGGTCCATTTCTACAAATGCTTTAGAAATTCCTAAACGAATCGCTTCAGCTTGACCATTGATTCCGCCTCCATCTACATTTACTTTTACATCAAAACCTTTAACATCTACTTTTGAGATGGTGAAAGCTTGAGTAACTTTATATTGTAAAATTGGACTAGGGAAGTATGTTTTATAATCTCTTCCGTTGATTGTGATGTTGCCTTTGCCTTTCATGAAATATACACGAGCAACTGCTGTTTTCCTTCTACCTGAGGTATTGATGATTTCCATACCGATTACTTAATATCGTTTAAGTTAATTTTTACTGGTTTTTGAGCTTCTTGATCGTGTTCGGCATCCCCATATACTTTTAGGTTTCTGAAAACTTCTCTGCCCAATTTATTTTTTGGAAGCATTCCTCTTACAGCTTCTTCAACTGCAAAATATGGCTTCTTCAACATTGCTTGTTGTATTGGAGTTTCTTTTTGTCCGCCTGGGTAACCAGAGTGAGTACGATATGTTTTCGTATCCATCTTTTTACCTGTTAAACGAACTTTAGAAGCATTGATAACAATTACGTTATCACCACAATCAGCATGAGCCGTAAAGTTTGGCTTATGTTTTCCTCTTAAAATCATTGCAACTCTGGAAGCCAAACGACCTAAAACTTCGTTTTCTGCATCCACCAGAATCCACTTCTTATCAGCCGTTTGCTTATTTCCTGAAATGGTTTTGTAGCTTAAAGTATCCACAATATTCTCTTATTAATTAATAGTTTGTTTCCCTAAAAACGGGCTGCGAAGATAACAACTATTTTTAATTAGAGCAAACTATTCAACAAAATTGTGTGAATAACGCAGCCTTAGAGTCGCAAGTTTAAAGTTGAAGGTTCAATGTTCAAAGTTGCGATAAAATTACTATTGGCTTATTATCAGGTATTTAGCTTTTTTGCCGTCCGAACTCTAAACTTTAAACCTTCACCTTTAAGCCTTTAACTTCAAAAGGATTACTTACTAAAATCAACCGTTGGAACCGTATCACTCCCCGGCTTAGAGGTAAATGTGGCTCTTTTGCTAAAACCAAATAAGCTAGCCGTAATATTTGCAGGGAACCTTCTTCTTAATGTATTGTAAGCCTGAACAGCCTCAATAAATTTCTTTCTCTCAATGCTAATTCGATTCTCGCTGCCTTCCAATTCAACTCTTAAGTCAGCAAATGCTTTATTCGCTTGTAAGGTAGGATAGCTTTCCGCCACGGACATTAATCTGCTAATCGTTCCGCCAAAAGAATATTGAGCATCTTCAAATCTTTTTATATCCTCATCAGTCATATTAGAAGGATCAATCTTCACCTGCGTAGCTGAAGCACGGGCCTCCATTACTTTGGTCAAGGTCTCCTTTTCGAAATCAGCTTCTCCTTTTACGGTGGCTACTATGTTAGGTATAAGGTCAGCTCTTCGCTGATATACGTTTTCTACTTGTGCCCATTGTGCATTACAAGCCTCGTCGGTTGTAACTAACTTGTTATAACTGCATGATCCTAAGGATAATGATGCAACGGCAATAAGAATAAGTGGAAATAGTCTTGTTTTCATGAATGTAGTTGTTTTAGTACAAATTTAAAAATATAGGTTTCTACGCTTTATATATATACAAAGTTTGGTGTTTTTCGAAATTTTAAAACTTTCGTCAGGCCGAAATCCCACAATCCCAGCAATGTCGCCTTTTTTTGACTCAACCACCCAGGTATCTTCTTTTTTAAATCTATCTGCTTTAAGGTCAGTTAAAAAATCACTCACTTTCTTTTGCCCCTTCATACCCATAGGGGTAAATTTATCTCCTGCCTTCCATTTTCTAACTTCAATAGGCCAGGTGAGTTTTTTATAATCCAACAGCATTTCATGAGGACCTGTATGAAGTGTCGCTAGCTTTTTTACATCTACCAATTTTATTTCCCATCGATTGTTTTCATAAGGAAGATCATCATCAACCGAGATTGGATTATCTTTTTCTTCCAGTGCCTCCAGTGGTTTTATCAAAATAAACAATCTATCTATCAATAAAACATGATCAGCAGAATAAAACTTTTTTCCTGCCTGATTGTTCAAAGCATCCGCAATTTGTGTTGCCTGGTCCGAATTAAACCCGAATTCAGAAATGAGTTCAAATAGAATCTCTTCGCTAATTCCTCTTCCGAACAATTCAAGTACCGAAATTTTAAAACCGCCGAATGCTTCATCAAAATGAACCAGCTCAGTTTTTAATCGGGCAACAGCTTGTTTATAAACTTTAGCAATGTTCTGCCAGTTATTTAAATTCTGGGCATATACTTCTAAAAAATTAGGATTGTATTTAGTAAGAATCGGCAACAATTCATGACGAACTTTGTTGCGCTTATATTTTGTCGCCAGATTTGACTTATCTAATCTCCAATCAATTTTTTTACGCTCTGCATAGGCTTCAATTTCGCTTCTAAAAATATTCATCATAGGTCTAACGATAATTCCGTTTCTTGCCGGAATACCCGTTAATCCTGCAATGCCTGTTCCTCTAACAATGTTCATCAACGAAGTTTCAATTGAGTCATTCAGGTGATGCGCAGTAACTATATAAGCGAAATTTTCTTTGGCTGCCACTTCATGAAACCATTGATAACGAAGATTTCTCGCCGTCATTTGCAATGATTCGCCTTTTACTTTTTTTACTTTGAATTTTTTCTCGAGATGAGGAACTTTGTTTTTTGCAGCCCACTTTTTTACAAGTGCAGCATCTGCATCAGAATCTTTTTTACGAAGTTGAAAATTGCAATGAATAACTGTAATAGGGTATTTGTACTTTTTTAAAATAGAAACGCAAACCATAGAATCAACCCCGCCGCTAACCGCCACCAGAATTTTTTCTCCTGCGTAATTCTGGATCAAATTTTGAAACAGATCAATTAATTTTTCCTCTACAATTTCCATTATATAATTGTTGCATTCAATGCTTGCAACAAAGGTTGTAATTTAATTAAACATTCCTCATATTCTTTTTCAACATCGGAGCCTGACGTAATTGCACTTCCTACAGCCATAAATAATTTCTTTTCTCTCTTGCTGTAAAAAATGGTACGGATCATCACGCTAAAATCAAAATTGCCTCCGGGTTCCATGTATCCTAGCATCCCCGAAAAAGGTCCTCGAGCAAAATCTTCATATTCTTCAATTAGCTGCATGGCTCTTTTTTTCGGAGCCCCTGTCATCGATCCCATTGGAAAAGTAGCCTCTAAAATTTCTCCAAAACTAATTTCTGGTCTCACTTTACAGCTAACGGTCGAAACCATTTGATGTACCGATTTAAAAGTATAAACGCCAAAGAGCTCATCTACTTTTACCGATCCTTTTTTGGCAATTTTAGAAAGATCATTTCTGGTAAGATCAACGATCATTACGTTTTCTGCTCGTTCCTTTTTATCTTCCTTTAGCTGAGTCTGGTTTCTTTTATCTTTTTCTTCATTTTTACCTCTGGCAATAGTTCCTTTCATAGGTTGGATGAAAATTTGATCATCTTGTTTTTTTATGAATCTTTCGGGACTTGCAGAAATAATAGCAAATTCAGGATGGTCAATAAATGCCGCAAATGGCATCGGAGAAATTTGTTGAAGTCTCTCCCAAATGATTTTCGGATCTAATTCTACATTTTCTGCAACAAAAGGAATACAGTAATTAATCTCGTAAACATCTCCAAGTTGAATATGTTTTTTAAGAGCTGTCACTTTTTCAAAATATTTATTTCTTGAAACAAGCTGCTGAAGTTGGATATTTTTTGTTTCCGGTAATGGCCCTTTTTTTGGTGCTGATTCCGTTTTTTGGACCTGTTTTTCATCAACAGCGACCAACCACACGCCAGGAACATCATTTAAGGTCTTATTTCCTGATGCTTTTTTTTCAACAGATTGATAGCCCAGTTCATAGCCCAGATACCCAAGAATGAATCCAGCAGAATGAGTCTTCATGAACCGATTTAGCTCATTGGATTCTGTGACTCCCGAAATGCACTCGTTGTTTGCAGCGCTAATTTCCAAACTAAGCATTTCAAACCCTGACGAGATAACGGAACCTTCGTTATAACTTCCTCTGTTTGAGCTTAAAATGACTTTAATTGAATCCATTGTGGTTTTAATATTGGACGGTTGTCATTATTTGTTAGCAAAAATAGCAACACCAATGAGTATTAACCATTGGAATTGATTTTTTATATAACTAACTTAGTGTCGGTTTAAAAGGCCGGAATTTTAATTTAGTTAGTATTATGAAAAGATTCTATACCCTAATATTTGTTGGAGTTTTGCTTTCCGGCAACTTATTATATTCACAAGCGTTCATGAGAGCCGATGGCATAAACGTCAGGATTGTAGCAAATGGTTCGCCATCCATCGTTTTAAATAACACCAATTTTGCAAATAATGCTTCAAGTACAATGTTCACTGGTGCAACCAGTGAAGTGAGATTTGTTGGGAATGCAACTACCACTATTACTTCTTCAAATGCAAGCAATACTACTTTTGGTAATGTTGAGATTAATAAAACAGGGGGATCAGAAATCGATGTAATGACAAATGGAATATCATTGATCACTGCTCTTCAAATGGAAATGGTTTCAGGTAATATTGATATGAATTTAAATTTGGGAAGTACCTGGGAGCTAGGAACAGCCATAGGTGCAGTAGGAACACTTCTAAGAACATCAGGACATTTATATAATGGACATTTTCTTCGTTGGTACAATGCAGGACCAGGAGTGAATACTGTTCCATGGGAAGTTCCCGTGGGTATGAGTGCCGCAAGTTACAACTATGCCAAGTTTTATTACACTGGTGCAGGTGCTGCAACAGGTGGAACTTTAAGAATTCGTTTTATACCTTTAAATCCGTTTTATAATGGTATGCCAATGTTTGATGCTACCAATCCAGGTGCTTGTACCGGTTCGTTAGGCGCGGGTGTGGATATCAATAACTGTGCGAATGAAGGATATTGGGAGGTAATTAGAAACGGTACTATTGACAATATCAATCCATATACCGCTGAATTATGTTATAATAACTTTTCAATCGTTGGTTCTGCCGCTTGCTTAAGAATCATCAAATCAGAAAATACAACCTCATGGATGCAGGAAGGTGTTCATGGCGCCAATGGGGTTTCAGTGGGGAACCTTTTTGTAACACGTACTGGTCAAACCGGATTTCCTTCACCATCCACCTCTGCTTTATTTACAATCGCAGGAGATGTTTTGGTAAATCCACTTCCTATTGAATTGGCCTCCTTCAATGCAAATTGCGGAACAGGTTTAATCATGGTTAACTGGACAACTGCTTCAGAAAATAACAACAGCTACTTCGTTCTTGAAAGAACAAAAGATTTAATTACCTGGGATATTGTTGCAACCGTAAATACATTAAATGGTAACAGCAATACAGTTCAAAATTATGCATTCGAAGATCACGTATTCGGCGGAACATTCTACTATCGCTTGAACCAAGTGGATATAAATGGAGATATTACCACTTATCCTCCAATTACACTTACTTGTGATGGTGGAGCTGCTGATCCTTCAATCTTAAATACTTATACAGATGGCAATGGTCAAATAACAGTTGTTTTATTTGCACCAACAGAAGCAGATTATGTTTTAGGATTGTACAACATGCATGGACAAAAAATTCTTGCATCTCAAGGAATGTTAGCTGGTGGAAACAACACCATTATTTTAGATGCCCACATGTTAAGAGATGCTTACTATCTGGTGAATGTTCAAATAGGTGATAAAAATCTAAGTAGAAAATTTTTCGTTAAATAAAATATCTATTTATATTAACTATAGAAAGCCCTGGAGAAATCTGGGGCTTTTTTTATTTCATATTATTTTCAAATTTATACATGCAACCCCTACAGGGTTGTTTGTTGATTGGTGTATTTTTTCTATAGACATCAGACTCCTCTGGAGTCTTACCTAAATAATAATGGAATCAGAAAAGAGCAGGACAAATAATCATAGACAATGGATGATTCCAGATGAATCACGTGTCTATAGAAAACGGATGTATTATTGATATCACAACCCCACTGCGGTTGAATGTCGGATTTTTATTATGGATTGTTTTTCAAAAACTCCCTGAGGATTCCTTCCTTCAGTGCATACGACGTATTGATGATATTTTTGATTCCTGTTTTCTTAATCACATAATCCACCAATAACATGGACACACCCATCATCTCAGCTCTAAAAGGCGTCATCCCTTCTATATTCATTCTTTCCTCTATATTTAAAGGAAGCATGAAATTATAGGTGGAATTAAATTCAACAATGGAGATCTCGTAGTTCACCTGGTCAGCTTTGATAATTTCATCACCGCGAAATTTATAATGGGTAATCTGTCTTAGGGTATCAAAAAATCCAGAGCTTCCTATCAAAACATCCGGAGGATGATTGTTACACACTTTAATGATGGTTTCCTCCAGTTCTTTTCCAAAATGGTCATAATAGTTTTTAATGTCCAATATAGATAAAGGATCATTAGGTTTAAATTTTTCAAGGAGGCGACTTGCACCTAATAGAAAACTATCTTTAAAAAGGACTTCCTCATTTTTGTAGAGAATAAACTCGGTGCTTCCTCCACCAATATCCATAATCAGGCAGGTACGATCCTTTTCCTGAGGCACTGCCCATATTACTCCATGGTAAATATATTCTGCCTCTTGTTCTCCCGAAATAATCTGAATATCAATGCCGGTTTTTTTCAGAATGTCATTCTTAAGATCTACACCATTATCGGTACTTCTAAAAGCAGAAGTTGATATGGCCATTACTTTATCTGCCGAGTATTTTTTAATGATTTCAGCATAACGTGTTAATGCATCAATGGCACGTTGGTATGCTTCGGGCACTATGATGTTATTTTCAATCCCACCCTTGCCAATCTTCACTGGAATTTTTTCTTCAACAATAAACTTTAGATCATCACCGGTTTTCTCGGCGATCAATAAATTAAAAGTATTTGTACCACAATCTATAATGGCGATCCTCATTCGTTTTTCTTTGTGCCTCTGTTTTTTTTACCACAGAGAACACAAAGGTTTGCTCATAGGTCACAGAGTATTCTTTTTATTTATTTTCTTAGTGCCCTTTGTGATTTTTTTCTCTTCGACCTCTGTGGTTAACACTTCTACCACAAAGAATACGGAGGTTTATTCAAAGGTCACCGAACATTTTTTATTTAAAAGATGGAGATACTGCTAAATCTTTGCCTCCAGCAGTGTACACGTAAAACCCTTCACCAGTTTTAGCACCTAGTTTTCCTGCGGTTACCATATTCACCAATAAAGGACATGGAGCATACTTCGTGTTTCCTAAACCATCGTACAATACATTTAGAATACTTAAGCAAACATCCAATCCAATAAAGTCTGCCAATTGCAGTGGTCCCATGGGATGAGCCATCCCTAATTTCATTACAGTATCAATTTCTTCAACGCCGGCAACCCTTTCAAACAAAGTAATAATTGCTTCGTTAATCATTGGCATTAATATTCTATTGGCAACAAATCCCGGATAATCATTTACTATCACAGGAATTTTTCCTAATTCTTTCGATTTATTTCCAATTGCTTCACTTACTTCTTTCGAAGTAGAATAACCATTAATGATCTCTACCAGTTTCATTACCGGAACTGGATTCATAAAATGCATTCCAATTACTTGAGCAGGACGCTTCGTTACCGATGCAATCTTGGTAATGGAAATAGATGAAGTGTTCGAAGCCAGAATTGCATTGGCAGGAGCCGCAGCATCTATATCACGGAAGATCTTTAATTTCAAATCTATATTTTCAGTAGCAGCTTCAACAACCAATTCTGCATTGGTAGCACCTGATTTAATATCTGTATACGTTTTTATATTAGCTAATGTAGAAGTTTTATCCGCTTCGGTAATACTTCCTTTGGTAACCATACGGTCAAGATTTTTTGAAATGGTAGCTATTCCTTTGTCAAGAGCTTCTTGTGAAATGTCGACCAAAGAAACGTTGTGACCTGTCATTGCAAAAACGTGTGCAATTCCGTTCCCCATGGTACCTGAACCTATAATAGTAATATTTTTCATATAAGTGATATACTAAAGTGAGTAGCAAATGTAGAAGATTTTGGGTATTTGTGGGGTTGAAGCCTGCTTTTTGTTTCCCCGAGAAAGATTGCTGACGCCTGCTTTTGGTTCCCGCAGATCCCACAGATCTAATCGGAGGTCGCTGCTGTCTTGCGTCGCTGCTTTCCCTGACGGCTTAATGCATCTCGCAGAAGGGTTGCTTGCGCAACCTGAGTTTAACATAGATTTCGGTTAGGCAGACTTTAAACTCTTGAACTTTCAACTTTTTCATGCCGCCTTTATCCGTTCCCGATAGCTATCGGGACTGTAGTACTCCTCATCGCTTTGCTGTGGGCTACTACTGCCAACCGGGGTCGGGTAGAGACAATGAAATATGTAGGTTGATTTCATTGATTTAAAGGTAAGGAAGATATTTCAATTTCCCTTACGTTTTTTATCCATCCGATCCCAACTTTAATTTGGGATTGACCCTCTGCAACCACATCAATGAAGAACTTAAACAAGGCAAGTGGATCATTACGATCCGCTTGCCTTGTTTAAAATATCTATGTTGAATTTTATTCCACCATAATTTTTTTCGTAACCCGTTTTTCACCATCATTGATGATTACATAATAGATTCCTGAAGGATAAGTAGAAAGATCAATTTCATTTACTGTTTGCTGTTGTAAAACTTTTTCGCCTACAGAATTAAAAACTTCCAAATTCGTTCCATTGTAAAAGCCATGTTGGTCAATAAAAAATTCACCGGTAGAAGGATTTGGATAAATACTAATCTGGTTGCTCGCAGATAATTCTTCATTAACTCCTGTTAGAGATGGCGAATTATAAAATGTTTGACCCGATACTGCCAATGTATTTGTATCCACTAAATATTCCATTAAAAGAACGTACGTTGGTGCAAACTGATAATAATCGTATTTATAATCTCCACCGCTAGTAGCTTTTAACCGAACTACATTGTTCCATGTTCCGAAAGGTGTGGTTAATGTTCCATAAGCATCATAAGTTAATCCAGCCGAATTTGTTTCTGTATAATTTTGTGGAAATGTAAAAAAGGTAACGGGAACCGGAAAGGCTGATCCATTTAAACCCAAATATAAAAATTGAGTTGCATCAAGTTGAAATGCTAATCTGGCAACTTCCGTTCCACCTACCACATAAGAACTTGCTACATTGCCTGTTGGAAAGGCTGCTTGCTCAGGAGCAGGCAGCGAAGCAAAATCAATGTGCTCGAAATAATAAGTAGATGTATCATGCACTATTGCGGAATAGTCCCAGGTTTGATTCGCTCCTGTAGTACCATGGGTAATAGGACCCGGAATAACATATCCAAAAGTTTTAGTCCCAATTGCGGATTGAATAGCATCACTAACTATTGGTTGTGACCAACCAAGTTTTAAAAAAAGAATGGATGCTAAAATAAATAGGGTAGATTTTTTTTTCATAAATGTTTTTTAAAAGTAGTTTGAATGGGTTATTCAAAGGTCCTTTTATTTGGTCTGGGAAGCAATACCTATTTGTAAGTATTAGGGAGGGTTAAAAGTAGACGAGTGGGTAGGTTGGTAATCGTAAATCACTTCTCTCCATAAAACGCCTGCAATATAGGTGCTCTCCATCCTTTATGCGGATGGTTGTTTACGTTTTTAAATCCTAGATGTGATAACATCGTCTTTACTTGGTTAGGTCGCAAGAAATTATTGACCGAACGAACTAAATATGTAAAGATGCGGGATGATCCCGAAACCAAAGTGCAAAACGGAACGATAAATCCCCAACCTAAAATAATCCACAAGGGACGGGCATACCACTTATTCTCCAATGAATAATCGTGGATCACAATTTTTCCTCCATGTTTTAAAAGCGTATGCAGTTGCCGCAAACATTTTGCATAATCGGGCATATTCCGTAAACCATAAGCCATAAAAATGGCATCGAAAATTTCTGGTTCAAAATTTAAATGCATGGCATCTTGTAATTGAAATTCCATTTTACCCGCGATGGTTTCATTCTGAAACTTTTGTTTCGCTACTTCCAACATGCCTTCGGAATTATCGACCCCAATTATTTTTCCTTTGTTAATATATTTTAAAATTGCTCTCGATGATTTGCCGGTACCACAACATAGATCTAAAACTGTTTCATCACCTTTTAATTTTAGCAAAGAGGCGCTGTAATTAAGATCTGATTGATAACCTTGACTCATCCCCGTTGCAAAATCGTACCTGCCCGCAATTTTGTTAAATTCCTTGAGAACAGCGGCTTTGTTTTCAATCAACACAATGGTTTTATTTTCCATATTTAATAATACGTATATTTGATTAGAGTCGATTGGAAACGTTAAATTAAAACTTTTCCAGCAAAAAATACTTATTTCATTATATGTCAGTAAAAAATAAATCGGTTTTGGTAATTGGTTCGGGCTTGGGGGGGCTTGCTACAGCACTCCGTTTGAAGATTAAAGGGTATGATGTTACTATTGTCGAAAAAGATTCGCAACCAGGGGGGAGATTAAATGAACTAAAACAAGATGGTTTTACTTTCGATACCGGGCCTTCGTTTTTTAGCATGAGTTACGAGTTCGACCAATTTTTTAAAGATTGTGGAATTAAAAATCCTTTGGAATACCAACAACTCGATCCTTTATACGTCGTAAATTTTGCAGGGAGTAAACGACAATTTAAAATCTCCATGGATTTGGATAAACTCACCAAAGAATTTGAAGACTTAGAACCAGGTTTCAGAAAAAAACTTGATGCATATTTAAAAAATGCAGGTGAGATCTTCCACGATACCGAATATAAAATCGTTAAAAGAAATTTTAAAAATAAGTTTCAATACATAGCCACACTTCCTACCGTTCCTCTTCGACATGTGACAAGGGTTTACCGTAACATGTGGGTGGAACTGGAAAAATATTTTAATTCACACGAAATAAAAGTCATCTTCTCTTTAGTAGGTTTCTTTTTGGGTTCTACTCCGTTTGATACTCCTGCCCTTTATAAACTCCTTAACTATACCGAACTCATCCACGACGGGTACTGGAACATTAAAGGTGGTATGTATAGAATTACCGAAGCGCTTGTGAAGGAATTAAAGGATAGGGGAGTAAACATTGTCCATAATACTGAGATTGTCTCGGTTACCAAAGAAGGAGATAAAATCACCCATTTTACTGACCAAAATGGAAAAAATTGGAATGCTGATCTTTACGTATGTAATGGAGATGCAGCTTCATTTAGAGGAATGATATTGAATAGACCCAAATATACCGAAGAGAAACTCGATAAAATGGATTGGACCTTGTCCCCATTTACCATTTACCTTGGGGTAAATGGTAAAATCGACGGCATGAATCATCACAACTATTTTTTAGGTGATAATTTTAAAGAATATGCTGACAAGATCTTTAAAACAAACACGAGTCCCGACAGACCTTATTATTACGTTAACGTAAGTTCAAAATCAAATCCTGATTGTGCTCCTGAAGGTTGTGAGAATCTTTTTATTCTCTGCCCTATGCCTGATCTTCGTTATAAATCAGATTGGAGTGATTCAGAATCTTTTGCGGATACCATCATCGGTGATCTTGAAAAAAGAGTGGGCTTCGATATTAAAAGTAACATTCTCACAAAAAAAATAATGACTCCGGTAGACTGGCGTGATCGTTTTAATTTATACAAAGGAAGTGGTTTAGGCTTAGCGCATGGATTGAATCAGGTAGGAGGATTTCGTCCTGCCAACAAGGATGAAGAGTTTAATAATTTATATTACGTTGGAGCAAGTACCGTTCCCGGAACAGGTTTGCCAATAGTAATTATTGGTTCAGGTTTAGTAACCGAAAGAATTGTAAATGAGCATCCTCCTGTTAGGTGAAACTAACCCTTAAACACCTATTAACATTCTGATAATCAAATTATTTGCCGAATCAACGGATTTGCCCTACTTTTGCCTACAAATGAGTCTTGCTCTATATCATAAAACAGCACAGGAATGTAACACCGTTATAACAAAACGTTATAGCACTTCTTTTACATTAGGTATTAAAATGTTGGGCAAACAATATCAAAAAGGAATTTTTGCTATTTATGGTTACGTAAGAATCGGTGATGAAATCGTTGACTCATTTCAGGATTATGATCGTCAGTTAATTTGGAGCGAGTATGAAAGAGATACCTGGTTAGCTCTTGAACGTGGAATTTCACACAATCCAATTATCAATACATTTGTTCAGGTAGTAAAAATATATAATATCGATTACGATCTCATCAAAGCATTTCATACAAGTATGAAGTTGGATCTGGAGGAACAAAAATATGACCCTGCTTTGTTTGAAAAATATATTCATGGTTCAGCAGAGGTCGTAGGCTTAATGTGTCTGAAAGTTTTTTGTGATGGAAATGAGGAGATGTATGAAAGATTAACAAAGTCTGCGAAAGCTTTAGGATCTGCCTTACAGAAAGTAAATTTTTTACGTGATATAAAGGATGACTTTTCAGAGAAAGGAAGGGTATATTTTCCGAATTTGAATTTCTCCAGCTTTGATAAAAAAATTAAAGAGGTAATTGAGGAGGACATTCAAATGGAGTTTGATGAAGCATTGGCAGGAATAAAGCAATTGCCTGATGGAAGCAGGATAGGGGTTTATATTGCTTATAAATATTATATCAAGCTTTTTAAAAAGATCAAACGTAAAAAGCCTCAACAGGTATTGAACGGAAGGATTCGAATCAACAACTTGCTCAAGTTGTTCATCCTTACAAAATCATATACTAGGTACAAACTTAATTTATTATAATGGCTGATCTCTTTGGCAGATATACTTATCTGTTTCTGGATATTATCAGTATTCTTTTTCCATTAATTTTCTCGTTCGATAAAAAAGTCCACTTTGTAAAACATTGGTGGAGATTATTTCCTTCTATGATTGTTGGTGCTGCTTGTTTTTTAATTTGGGACGAGTGGTTTACATCCGCTGGGGTCTGGAGTTTTAATCCGGATTATATTACGGGAATTTATATCGGACATTTGCCTATTGAGGAATGGATGTTTTTTATTTGCATCCCATACAGTTGTTTTTTTATTTACGAGTGTTTAAAAGCATACTTTTCAGATCAGAATTTGCTGAATGCACCCATCATTACTTTTATGTTAATTCCGGTGTTTCTTGCTATCGGATTTCCAAATTATCACAGAATTTATACTTGCATAACATTTGTGGGAGCAGGAGTGATGTTGTTATTGCACTTTGTTATTTTCAACAAAAAGCATTTAGGATTTTTCTATTTGATGTGGTTAATCCATTTGGTTCCTTTGTTTATTATCAATGGATTTCTCACGGGAATTCCTGTGGTGAATTATAATGATGATGAAAATTTAGGAATTCGAATAGGAACCATTCCCTTGGAAGATGCATTTTACTCCATGCTTTTGTTGTTGATCAATTTAACTATGTACGAAGGGATGAAGAAATTGAGAAGATCGAGAACATGAAGAAGCTGATTATTGATCTGGACTATATTAAGAAAGCTTCTTTAAAAAGTGAATCTTTGTTCAAGGAATTTAAATCAAGGGCAAAAATGATTTCTGTAAAACAATTTGATGAGTTGGCGGAACCTGTTCTAAACGAAATAACAGAATCGATCGATTGTACTCAATGTGGAAATTGTTGTAAAATTCAGGAACCAGGAGTAACGGAGGACGAGATAAAAGTTTTGGCAAACATAAGGAAGATGAATCTTTCTGATTTTAGAAATAAGTTTGTTGCTAATGACCATGAGCAGGTTTCTTTTTTATGCAAGCAACCTTGCATGTTTTTAGATGGAACTGTTTGTTCTATTTATAATGATCGACCCAATTCATGTGCCGATTTTCCGGGGCTGCATCGTCCGGGTCTAAAATGGAGAATCAATCAAATGGAGGAGAATTATGGTATTTGCCCTATTGTCTTCAATGTGGTTGAGAGGCTGAAAACTCTGATACCGGTTTAGCTTTTTTGAGCAACATTTAGCTCTGTTCCTCAATTTCATTAACCACAGAGGTCTCGGAGTAATCCATAGAGACCGCAGATTAATGCTGTGTGAACCTCATATTTCCTCTGTGAACCCTGTGGTTAAATTGCCTTAGCGAATTGAAAAAGAGGCCAGTGGTAACTTAATCGTATCGTCTAATTGTTAATTTTTTTTGGATGTAGGTAATTTTCATTACCTTAATACTCCTATTCAGAAACCATGAGAAACCCAAGTCTTATCTTCTGTATTGCCTTCATGTTTAACCTGTCCATTGTATCGGCCCAGGTTAACAATACATCATTTCAGGCAGCCACGTCGGATAACTCTTATACTTTACCTCCATCTTCTTCAGAGGTGAAAGAGAAAAGAGATCTTTACCAAAAAGCATATAAGACGACTGATGGTCGCATTATTTATCAATTCAGCAAAGCTCCATTAAATTATAAAGACCCAAAAGGTGATTGGATGCCTATAGATTTAAAACCAACACAAACTTCTCATGGTTTTGTAGCAGATAAACAAAACAATCCGGTTGCGTTAGGTTACGATGGGTCAGTAGAAATAGCAAACTCAAGAGGTTCGTTGTTTACTTTATCTACTGTAAAAGTTTTCGACGAGGAAATACAAGAAGAACCTATTGAGAATAAAAATCTAAATACTGCTTTGGTAACAGGCAAAAATCAACTGTTTACGTATCTCACCGAAAATGTAATTCAACGATCAGAATTTAAACATAACGGAATTAAAATTGATTTTATCCTTGAGCATTCGGTTAATTGGGGAGATGCTAGCATTCGTCAACAACTCGTTTGTGATCCTTCGTGGCAAATGGTAAAACATAAAACTATCAAATCTGCTTTAAGTCTTATCAATCAAAGCGGGGATGAAATGGCAGTTTTATATCCAATCGTTTGTAAAGATGCATCGGCCAGTTTTTCGTTGGGAGAATATTCTTATACAAAAAATACCAATGGATATTCAGTCAGTCTGCAAATCAATAAATCGTGGTTAGAATCTGCCGAAAGAGTTTATCCAGTGGTTATTGATCCATTAATTATTGGACCCACCTCATTATGGCCTGCTGCTTATATGCCGGGATGTTTAATGCCCTTGTATAATGTAGATAGTTTACCGGTAACCATTCCAGGGCTTACCACAATTACAGGAGTATTTTGTTCAGGAAGTTATTATGCTGATCCTTTTTCGGGTGCAATAAAGGCAGAAGGTTTTATGCATTTCAGTACAACATGCGGAGCAACCGCTGATCTTTCTGTATATCCTCCTGCTACAGGATGGAATACTGCAGGAACTGCATACGGAACGGATATTGATTATAGAAGTCCTCTTGCATGTTGCAAAGGTCCATCTTGTGTAGATAGAATTTTTTATGTGAGAATGCATTTAGGAAGAAATGCCGGAGGTCCGGGATGCACTACCAATTATATTTATTACGATCCGTTTCAAGGTTTTCCATTCAGCGTTTTTGTAGAGGGAAGAACTCCCGAACCAACAAGTTCACAATGGTTGGTTACACCTGCAATTGTTTGTTCTGATCAATGCAGTTTGAATATGAAACCATTTGTAAGATATGGTGTGCCACCTTATACTATAACGCATCCATGGGCGGCAGGTCCTATTAATATGGGTGCTCCTGTTTTTACATGTGCGTTAAATGGAGTTTCATTAGATATTCCTTTAACAAGACCTGGTTGTCCAATTTTTTGTGATACAGCAACAAGTGTAAATATTCCTATTCCTATTGTAGTTGATGCATGTGGAACTGCTATTACCGGATTTCCTGCAAGAATTGTAAGTATAAAACCTACTCCACAAATTACTGTTGCTACTGATAGCATTTTGTTGTGTAGTAATTCTCCTGTGTTATATCCGTTTACAGTTTGTCCAGCGGGTACAACCGTTAATTGGTCAACACCTGGTTTTACCGGAACGAATGTTATTGATACTACTTATGTAAACCCCGGACCCGGAACTGTTGCTACTCAATATACCGCATCAGCTATATTAAATGGTTGTATTGCAACACCACAAACGATTACTTATTATTCTTCACCAAATCCACTCGCTGCTTCTTCGCATCCTTTCATAGGATTAATAAGCGAGCCTTTAAACTTTATTGATATAAGCACCTACACCCCAAGCTCAGGAAATACCTGGCTGTGGACTTTTGGTGATGGAGGAGCTGCTACTGACTCAGTATCAATTCATAGTTATCTGGCAGAAGGAACATACAACGTATGCGTGTATGTAAACACTGATTTTGGTTGTAAGGACACCGTTTGTGATACACTAAAAATTATTCCAAATGTTCTTATTCTTCCCAATGTATTAACCACCAATGGTGATGGATTAAATGATGTTTTATATTTCCAATATCTTCCATTCTATGGAGTAAGTACGTTGCATGTATTCAACCGTTGGGGAGAAATCGTTTACGAAAGCGGAGATTATCAAAACAATTGGGCTCCTGAAAATTTAACCGATGGAACTTATTTCTACATCATAAAAATACCTGGACAGGATCCATACACAAGTACCCTCAATATTTTTAACAAGCCTTAGCTTATTCGGGATATTCAATTCTTACGTGGTAGATAGCTACGAGTTTTTCTTTCAGAATTTGTTTTACTTTATTGATCTGCTTAATAGTAATGTCGGCATTGTCAAACTGTTTTTCTTTTAGTTGATGATCAATAATTTTATCTACCAGATTACTTAGTTTGTCATAATCAGTATCCTGAATACTTCTGGATGCTGCTTCTACAGAATCAACCATCATCAGAACTGCAGATTCTTTAGTATTCGGCGTTGGACCCGGATACGTGAACTTACTTAAATCCACTTCTTCATCTGGATGTGATTTGATAAAGTTCTTATAAAAATATTGTACTTGTTGTGTTCCGTGATGTGTTTTAATGAAGTTGATAATTACCGGTGGTAATTTTTCTTTCTTCACCAACTCAACTCCGTTTTGAACGTGGTCCATAATTTTTCGTGCACTTTCCTCTTCCGATAATTTCTCGTGGGGATTTGTTCCCGAAACCTGATTCTCGATAAAGTATAGAGGCTCTTTCATTTTTCCGATGTCATGATACAATGCACCTGCACGAATCAACAAAGGATCACCACCAATTTCACTAATGGCTGCTTCAGCAATATTTGCTACCTGAATACTATGTTGAAATGTTCCCGGAGCTTTTACCGAAAGTTCTTTTAATAATTTTGAATTGGTATCAGTTAGTTCCAATAATGTGAAATCACTGTGAAACCCAAAGATCTTTTCGAAGATGAAAATAAATGCAAACGTAAGGAGTGTAAGAAAACAGCTAATGAAGAAATAAAAATACATGTAGGTTTCAGACTCCGAGATCTTTCCGTGTTTCATTAATGCAATTGCCGTAAACAAGATGCAATATGTAACAAAGATGGTGAAGATGGTTAAGAATAATTGTGCCCTTTTTCTAAATCCAACAAAACTAAAAATGGAAATCATCCCGGCCCCTAATTGCAGAATCAGAAATTCGTAGTTGTTAGGAGCAAAATATGCAGATAAAAGAATTGCTATAATATGAGCAAACAACGCAAGACGGGTGTCGTAGAATGATCTGATAAGAATAGGTAAGATGGTGTAGGGGAGGATATATACACTTAGCCCTTCAAACTGAGTAATGAAGAACATCATGATTAACGCAACTACTTCCAGAAACAAAATGGAAAAAGTTTGCTTATATGATCTTAAAATATCTTTCCTAAACAACGTCATGAACATATACAGGAAGAAGAGCATCATACCCACAAAAAGTGCTTGACCTAATATGAGGGAAAAACTATTTACAAGTCCACCACGTTCTTTGTTGTAATAGACTTTGTAAGAATCAAGCAAGGTGATCTTTTCATCATTTACAATTTCCCCGTTTGAAATAATTTTTTCTCCCGAAGAAACCGCTCCTTTTGTAGTTGAGATATTATTGATTTCGTTATCCTGGAATTTAACCGTAGTACCCTGATCAAATACAATATTTGGTTTGATGGATTGAATCAATGCAGACTGAAGTATTTGTCCTTCCGTTTTCTCCAGGGATTCACATTCTATTTTTATAGCTTCTACTGATGAAGGAAGTGTATAGAAGGTTCCTAAAAATTCTTCATGATAAGCCGTTTCGTTATCCAAAACGTAAACTACATAATCTTCCTTCTTCCCAAGAATTTGATCATTTTGCTGAATAATGCCTATGGCATAAATACTATCCATAATTTCCAAACCCTTCTCCCTTATGTCGGCGATAAATGCCTTTTCAACTGTGAGGTTCACTTTGATAGCTTCAATAGTAGGATTGTTGCTTGTGTTCTTCGTAAGATTTACCAGTTCTCTTTCTATGTTAGCGAGAAGAACATCTCCTGAGAATTTTATCTGAGCTGTATCAACCTTAAAAAATTGTTTGGTATTTTTTTTTGCAAGGGCAACTTCATTGTTGAATTCGGTTTTTGATTTGATGATAGGGAAATCAAAAGGTGTAACCAAATCTTCATGTTGCCACGGTCTTCCTTGCTGATATTCATATTTGAATTTGCCTTGCTTTGGGAAAAGCAAAACAATAATGAATGCCGAAGCTATAAAGCCGACAATACTGATGATATTTTGTTTTCTGCGACGAGGCATGGAAATGCTATCAGACAAATTTAGACTAATTTAAGGTAAAATTTGTCTGATAACTGTATCCGGCACTAGGCAAATACTTCCTGATGTTTAAATTGATTTTGCCAGTCCTTAAGGAAATAGTCTACATCTTCATGGATTTTGGCAACAAACAGCCCTTCCTTGTTAAGAATGGTTTGATTTTGAATCAACCAATCAATCGATCTCTCCGTTATTACGGTTGCTTTTCCTTCAATTTCCACAATCTCCGATCCAGGAAAAATAAACTCTAATGATGATCTTTTGCCACTTATGTAAAGCGGAAGTTTGCTCAGATTGTTTTGATAGGGCTGGTTTCCCTGAAAGTATTTTTTATAAGAATACCTATAGTTATAACTCAACGCCGAAATATCGGATAGAACTGCTGAACCTGTTGGATGTCCTCCGGCACCTTTACCAATAAAAAGTTGCTCATTCGAAAAGAGTCCTTCTACAACAACTGCATTGTATTCATTATTTACATTATACAATTGGTGTGATGGTAATATTAATTGGGGAAGTACGTATGCAATTACATCGCCATTCTCAGTTTGTTTCAAAACTGGATTTAGTTTTACGGCAATCCTGGTTTCTCGGTACAATTTAAATTCCGTTTTACCAATGTTGCTAATGCCTGAGTTAAATACTCTGTTTGGGTTTAATACGACTCCAAATGCATGCAACGCTAAAATAACCAGTTTGTATTTTGGATCGTAACCTTCCACATCTAAAGTCGGATCGGTTTCAGCAAAACCTAAACCCTGTGCCTGCTTTAGGGCTTCATTATAACTCAATCCTTCCTGATAGATCTTTGTTAGAATAAAATTAGATGATCCATTGAAAATTCCGGATATGGAAGTTAATTCTTCATTATCGTAATACTCCTCTAGGGTTCTTATAATCGGAATGCCTCCACAAGCTGATGCTTCATAAATAAGAGAAGAATTATATTCCTTTTGCAATAGAATAAGTTCTTCCAAATGTTCAGCCACCACTTTTTTATTGGCGGTTACTACATTTTTTCCAAGTTTAAGTGAAGTGGTAATAATAGAGTACGCTTCTTCCGGATCATCAATTAATTCAACGATGGTATTTATTTCTTCGTCATTTAAAAGATCCCATTTGTTAGTAGTAAAAAGTTTTTCATCAAGTGATCTTTTTTTGTTTGGGTCCTTGATGCAGATCCTTTTGAATTCTGCAGTAAATTGTTTACTGTTTTTTAATACGTCGTAAAGACCCTGGCCAACACAGCCAAATCCGAAAAGTCCTATAGTTAATTGCTTGCTCATAATAATTACTCGTTTTATTTTTTGGTTTATTTTTTTAAAAAATGAATAGTGTATTCAATAAGCGATGTGCTTATGAATAACCTTAAATGAAATTAGCTGATTAGCTAAATGAGTTGCATTCGCATGAATGACGAGGGTAAGCCTGTCATCATGCTAATCGAATGCATCAGCATTCGAAGAGTCGAATGGAAATAAGAGAGTTGAAAGACAAACCTGGGTTGCTCAATAACTTCTAGCACGATGTTTTTTTCTTTGTACATAACTTTTAATTTATCGTTCTCCGTCTTTCATCGGAGCAGAGTGAAGCACCTTCCGGTTTTGGCCGGGGTTGCCAGAGGGTCATAGAGCCTGTTCTCTCACCTCTTCTTTATAAATTAATAGCCTTCAGGACAGATAGAACGTTTTGTAAAAGCGGCCCTAGGATATTTGATGCAAAGAAATATGATAAAATCTAATCTCCCAAAAAAAGATTGCTAAATTTTTGTGAATAGAGTTTTTCAAAACAGAAAAGCCCTTGTTTAAAGGGCTTTTCTGTTTTGAAAAATTGATAATATTTATTGTATTATAATTCTACTGATGTATTGGAAGCCCATCATTTCATTTGTGATTTTCACAATATATACACCAGCTGGCCAGTTAACTGATTGAATTTCGAAAGTATTTACACCTTCAACTAAAAGTGGTTTGGTATAAACGATTCTTCCATAAGAGTCGTAAACAGCCAAATCTGCGTTTACTGGATTCTTAGAGGAAACATCCACAAAGAATGATTCGTGTGCAGGATTAGGATAAAGATTTTGAACACTAAATTCATCTACAGTATTATTGCTAATTACAATTGGACCATAATCGGCAAATACTCCGTTATAATCAAATTGACGTAATCTATAATAAGTAGTGGTAGATGGATTCTCATCAACGGCAGAATAATTTTTAATGCTGTTTGAATTTCCTGATCCCTCAACTCTTTCCATATAGAAGTAGTTAACTGCATCAGTAGATTTTTCTACGATAAAGTGACTGTTATTCACTTCTGATTCTGTTGTCCAGGCAAGCACATTTACTTTTCCATTATGATATCCATCGAATGAAGTAAGTTCAATAGGAAGTGGTGTTGGAGCTTGTGCCGCTGCTAAAACTGAGAAACCAGTCATTCCGTTTCTGTTTACAACAGCTGCGGTTGATGCTGCGCAAGTTCCGTTTAAATTCCATGGCCCAGCAACTGTAGAAGCTTTTTCAACCGTCCAGCCATTTGCTCCTGCCGTATTTGTTGCCCCTGTGCAAAACAGTGTCGTATTATATACTCCTGTATTTGTTCCTGTTTGGGTAAAAGTCCAGTAACCTATATTTTCCGATGGGAGGCTATATGTAACTGTACATTCACTTCCTCCTTGTGTATTTGGTCCGCTTGGCCAAACATCAAAACGAGTTTGAAGTCTGTTGTAAGTATTTGCAATGAATACTAATCTTGCTCTTTCATACAAGGTAGAGGTACCTAATGGGAATTCAAAAGTTCCACCCCCAGCAAGTATTGTTCTATAAAGATTTCCATTTACATAACTGTTTGTATTCCCTGCGGTAACACATGCTGCAGCACTATTGGCAACATCCACTATAAAGGCGCCTGTATTAATCTTTCCGTTTGTAAGTGTCAGTGTACCTGTAGCTGATTTAATAAACATACTTGTGCTTAAAGTAAGACCCGTACTTGAATGATTCATTACAACAAAATTCAAATCCAATTGAGAACTTCCTTGATTGTATGTTTGAGCAGCAGTTCCGTTAAATTCTAAAGTTCCGGTTGTTCCAGTATTTGTATAGGTTGTGTTTCCTGTTGCATTTGCGAAATTACCAGCAACTTTAACATACATACTATTTGAATTAAATATACTGGTATTGTTGCTAGTGGTAAAATTACCTTTCACATCAATATTATTATTCAATACCACTGTGCCACTAGCTTTGGTAATCACTAAATGATAGAATCCATCACCTCCAACAAATGAACCTGTTATGTTTTGTGTTCCTGTACCTACAAAAGTTATAGTTGCTCCTGCTTGACAAACAAGGTTCCCATTATTTGTGAAGTTTCCACAAATATTTAGGTTAGCTCCACTTTGAATCGTTAAAGTTGCTCCTGCATTTATTGTAAGATCTCTTACATTATATGTTCCTGCTGGTAACACTGGTTGATATGATGATGCAGAGGTAACGTTTGCATCATGCGCACAATCAGGGATCCCACAACCACTCCAGTTTGTGGCAGTAGTCCATGAAGTGGTACTTGCTCCTCCTGACCAATAGTAAATTGTTGCCGGAGTGAATACCACAGGTGACCCACCTGGAAACTGTAAGGTAAATCCGGAGGTAGAGTTAGCAAAATTTTGGATAACCAATGTATACTGATCACCTATCGCAACGGCAGGTGCAACTTCATAGGCTGCATCAAAGCCTGGGTATGCTCCTGGAGCGTTCCCTGAATTTGTGCAGCCGGTAACTCCAAGAAAGTCATAGTTACAAGCAGCTTCATTATTGCCTCCGGAAGATAGGATAGTTGCACAGTTAGTTGCTCCTGGTCCAGCGGTTTTCCATAATACCCAGTCATAATCCGATTCAGCACCTACTCCAGTATATCCGGGGTTTACTTGTCCATTTATAGGATTAGGATTTCCAAAATCATTTGGAACAATGTCAAATTGAAGTGTTCCAGCAGAACCAATATTTATGGTGTACCAAACAGAGTTAGCTTCGCCGTTAGTACAATTAGTGGTAATGGTTGAGTTATGGTCGCATTGACCTCCAATTACCTGATATCCGGGATTACCAATAGTGGTAGTGGCATTGCAAACTGGGAATGATAAAGGACAATCCTGACCTGGTACAAGAGGGAATGAACCAGTCCCATTAATTGCAACAATCTCGAACTGACCTTGAGTCGATGCAGTTCCATCCACCGCAATAAAGTATGTGGCGCCTGGAGTTAAACCAGTTAAAGTGAGCTCCGAATTTTGTTGAACGTAACCTCCGCATACCGGCGCATTATCATTACATGCTACAACAGTTAGAGCACCGCATGTTCCTGAATAAATTGCCATTTGAGTATTTTGTAATGGTGTTCCTGCAGAAACAGGATTGGTTTTAATTTTTAATTGACCACTTGCAGGACATACCACACTGTACCATACAGAGTTTACGGTTCCTCCCGACCAACAACCTGGAGTTGCAGGCTCCGATGCATTCCCGGAGCAATTGTTATCTCCATTACCAGAAACCCCCAAAGCAAGTACCGTTGCATTGCATGGCAAATCGTTTGCCGGAGCAGTACCAGTAAAAGTAACCAATGTTGAGGCTGAATTACCGGATAATCCACTATTAATGCAAGTTACTACACAACGATAGTAAGTTGATGTGCTATTCGTTGCGGCATAGGTTAAGGAATTCGCTCCAGCAATGTTTGTCCAAATCAAATTATCCGGAGATGTTTGCCATTGATATGCAATTCCACAGCCCGAGCTGGAACCTGCAAGAGTTAAGGTAGTTGAGAGAGATATACAGCTCGTAGTAGTAGGAAGTGCTGAGGATGTTCCCCCCGTTGGAGTTCCGCTACAAAGCACTGTGGTATTCGTCCATCTATAAATTTGTCCTGTTGCTGGTTTTGTTGCAATAGTTGTTGTCTCCGTAACCGTTGATACAGCAGGAGCACCGGAGGTATTATTGAGAGAATAAAATTGTCCTGATGTTGGGCCCCCTAAGCCAATGGAAGCCGAAGCAGTGGTAACAGCCGTCGCATTTTGTTGATACACGAAATCAATCTGATTCGTGGTTTCATATAGCTTTACCTGAAATGAAATTACGGCAGCTCCTGCTGTATAATTCCATTCCATATTTTTCCATTCAACCGTTAAAATACGATTAGGGGTAGCTCCAGTTAGTTTATAGTTCACATTTCCTGCGGCAGAACACTGCAAATCATCCCAGAGAGGTGCTATAATTGGACGATCGAAACTTGTATTTAGGTCATTTGCTAGGTTGGATGAAAATATACCAGTATTGAATGACATCCATCCGTTAGAGCTCGCAATAAAATTTGTGAATGTGTTACAACCATAAACAAAATTAAATCCAATAGGGGTGGATGCTGAAATTCCATCATCCGTACCTGCGGGAACTATAGTCGTTGGTGTAAAATTGGCTGTATAGGTCCCTGCTGATGCACCAAATGTATAACTGAACTGACCGAACGTGTTAAAACATGTACCTGAAAATAGTACAACAACAATAAAATTAAGAAGAAGTTTTTTCATATTTAAGGTGATTCTTTTTTTTTATCTTAAAAAATATGTGTTTTGGTCTTTTTGATAATATACAGGAAGCCCGGCATTCATATAGTGCCCCCGTTTGTTCAATTTATCTAATACTGCTAACAATTGGTTTGCGGAAATCTCATTTGTGTATTTAACATATATGTATTGACGTTCTTCAAGAAAGCTAACAGAGGCAATTCCCGGGTATTTGTTTAACTCTCTAGTAATATTGGTTTCGTCAATAGCAACTAATGTAACCTCAAATTTGATTGAAACGCCATTATACTGCTCTCCGTTTACCCCAGCAATGGTAATCATTCCAGAAACATCCGGAGATTGGGCAAGTAAACTTCCCGACGATAAAATCAACGTAAGAAATAAAAATAATGTAGATTTTTTAATGGGCGCACCTATCATAAACCTACCCGTTAAAGTTTTGGGTCTATTTGTGTTCATAAATTTCTTAGGTTAATAGTTAAGGCATCAAGTAATACCTTAATCCAAAGATAACAGTAAATTCATATAATAGCTAGTACTTAAGCCGGAAGTTGGAACTAAGCATGATAAACGGAGCAGTTTGAAATTCCATAAAAGTTGCAATTGCACATTTTTAGGTTATCTCAAAAAATTGACTAAGAAAAGCCACATCGAGCCTTAATGATAATTTAATTATTGGAGTTGTTTGTTTTTTAAAAATAGGATATCTTAATTCTTTTATACCTTTTGGATTCTTTTGGAAATAACTCTTCCATCTTCCAATGTATAGCTCAAAATATAAAGACCTGGAGTCAACATTGATAAATTTAAGACTGTTTGGAGACTGTTAGCTGGTATAATCATGTTCATCACAACATTTCCGCTTAAATCAATAATTTGAATTTCTTTACCCAAAATCTCACCAACTGTTACCACATTGGCTTCTTCTCTCACCGGATTAGGGTAGATTGTTATATCGTCTTTATGTCCAGTATTAAAGACAGGATTGGTATTTGTACTTGTTCCTTGATGATTTCCATCAGGATTTTGGTGTAAGCCATTACCTGTATTGTTATTATTCGACCCAGCTACCTGATCAAATTTATCTGGAGCAGAAATGTTTGTTGGAACCGTATTGCCTGTGTTACCATCGGTCGCATCAACTCCGGTAATATTATCAACCCCTACAATTTCAATGATAATTACTTCGTCTGCACCGTTTGCTGAAGATTCAGTTGCATGTTGAACATCTATAATAACTTCAAATCCACCCGAAACAGGATTGATTTCACTAATATTAGAATAATCAGTTTTACTGTTGACAGTAAAATCATCTTTGGTTAAATTACTATTAGTATGAAATACCAACACAATTCTATCTGTTGAAGCAGAACTGTTTATTGAAACGGTATTCTTAGTATCTTTACCATCACCGTCATTATTTCCTGCGAAAAGTAGTCCAGTGGGAAGCAGCGCTACTAACGATGCAATAAACCCGAGTTGATAGATTTTTTTCATGTGGTAAATATTTGTATATGCAATATAACGACTTATTTTAATATAACGGCTGTACAAAAAAAAAGTTTTATCGGATATTTTGCCCATATTTATAGCTGTTAATATACCTTAATCTAATATCTATCTATTTAATAATCAGCACTAATCTTTATTGCCTTTTCTCCAATTTGTCGTAAAAACTTATATTTTGTTTATCGTATAATAGGTATACATTTATCTAGTTTAATGATTTAAACCTCAATTCAAGGAGCATGCATAAAAGTAAACCTGTAATGATTCTGAAAGCTTTTAATGGCCAGGACATGAAGGAGTTTGAAAAGTTCGTGGCATCACCCTTCTATAATAAGAATGAGGTGCTTATTAAACTCTTTTCAATACTTAAAAAAGAGCATCCTGATTATGATGGCTCTGGTGTAGATCGTGAAAAAATCTACCAAAAACTCTTTAGTTCAAAAGACTTTGATGAGAGCAAATTGAGATATGCCTTTTCCGACCTTAGTAAACTTCTGGAACAATATATAGTTGTAAAAGAGCTGGGTAAAAATAAGATCAAAGAAAACTTGTTACTGCTTGAGTTTTATAAAGCAAATGACATAGAAAAATACTTCAACCAATCGTTTGACGATACCAAAAAAACACTTGAAGCATCATCCAAGGATTCGGATTACTACTTCAATAAGTATCTGGCCGAAGAGATCCTTTTTAATTATTCCTCAGTAAAACGCGATAAGTCTTTAGATGATGTTTTACAACAAGTGGCAGATAATCTTGATAGTTATTATTTGTCTAAAAAGTTAAAGTTCTATTGCGAAATGTACACCCGCCAGAATTTTTTGAACTCCCAATATCAAACTAAGTTTTTAAAGGAGATTCTTTCGCATATAGAAGCGGTCGGTTATGAAGATTTCCCGGCAATCATTGTTTATTACTATGTTCTAAAAACTTTGATTGATGAGGATGTAGAGTCAAATTACTATAACCTTCTGGAATTGCTCGATAAAAATAAAAAATTCTTTAGCAAAGAAGAGATGCGGGATTTGTATTTCTTAGCCCAAAATTATTGTACCAAAAAGATAAATCAAGGTGATCATGAAAATACGTATTTAAAGGAATATTTTAAGCTCACGAACAAGCTCATCGATAAAGAAATGATTTATGAAAATGGTTACATAATACCTTCAACATTTAAAAATATTGTAACCGTTGGTTTGCGTTTGGAAGAATTTGATTGGACCGAAAATTTCATTTACGCCTATAAAGAAAAACTGGCTCCTAAATACAAGGAAAATGCATTCACCTACAATCTTGCCTGGTTGCATTTCTTTAAGGAGGAGTACAAAAAAACTTTGCGTCTTTTAAGCAATGTTGAATACATGGATGTTTATTACGTTCTTGACTCAAAGATTCTTCTTTTAAAAACCTATTTCGAACTGGATGATGCTGACGCATTTTATTCACTCATTGATTCGTTTTATGTTTATTTGCGTCGGAACGAATTGATCTCTGCTTACCAGAAAAATATTTGTTTGAACTTTGTGAAGTTTGCCAAACGATTAATGAGAATTAAGCAGGGAGATACCAAAGCCGCAGAAAAATTAATCGAGGAAATTAATGAGACTAAACAGGTAGCCAGTATTTCCTGGTTGTTAAAGAAAGCGGATCAGTACGTTAAATAACTTGCTCAAGCTCAATAGCAATATGGGATGTTAACAGGATACTGTCTGTAATGTGTCTAATATTATTTGGAGCCTAATTCTATTTAGTGTAATTTCACTTTTAGAAGTAAATCGCTCTAATTGCTAATTATGAAAAAACTTATTCTCTTTTGTGTTACCGTATTTGCATTTTTGGTAACAACTTCCAATTCTTTTGCTCAGTGTCCAGGTTGTGCCGTAAACATAGCTTGTCATCCAGTGGGAGGTGGACTTTGTCCAGATTCATTACCGGCGGGAACTCAAGGTGTGGCTTACGATCAGGATATTACCTGTTTTTTGCCTACAACAATTGATGCTGGTCCATTTTCAGGAGGCGTTTTAGGAATTGTTCCTTTGCAATCAATGCATATTGATGCGATTTCGGGTTTGCCATTTGGTTTGAACTGGACCTGTGATCATCCTGGGAATAACTTTTCTCCAAGCTCGGGTGATACTTTGGGTTGTGTGAAAATTTGCGGAACACCATTAAGTGCCGCCGGAGTTTACAATGTTAACGTTTCAGTTACAGCAGGAATTGATGCGGGTGCTTTAGGAACCCAATATGGTCAAACAACCTTTAGTTTTCAAATGGTTTTGCTTCCAAACTCTTCTGGAAATATAGCCTTTAACTTTTCTCCTACTTCAGCTTGCGACAGTGGAACATTTGCTTTCACTCCAAATATTATGTTCCCATTACCGCAGGTTGTAGGTTATAATTGGGATTTTGGAGGTGGAAATGTTGCCAGCGTAACCAGTCCATCTGCAATTAATGTTGATTATAATACTCCTGGTGATTATCCGGTTACCTTAGTTACCACTGTATATAATTTAGCACTTACTGATTTCAACACAACAGCATCCAGTTATTGGTGGTGTGGTGATGTTGAAGAAACCACATGGCCGATTGTGGGTTGTACTGCCTCTCCTGACCTTTATTTCAAATTTACACATGGTGGTCAAACATATTATTCCTCGTCAGGTACGGATAATGCTACACAGACATGGACGGGATTGAATGTTCCGTTAACAAGCACTTCCTTAGCAATTAATATTTGGGATGAGGATAATGTTTCAGCCGACGATGATGGAGGTACTGCGGTAATGACAATTCCTGGGGCAGGTGTTTATGGTTACTCTACTGTTTCCCCATGGGGAGGTGGATGTTCCGGATCATTTACCATCGGTTATGTTATTGATACAGTAATTACGGTAACAGATACTGTTCATGTTTATGCTTCTCCTCCAACACCATCGGTGATTGCATCTATGCCTAGCTTCTGTCCTGGAGATTCTGTTTTGCTTACAGCAACCCCTGGTTATTCATACGAATGGTACGAAGACGATACTATTTTAATTGCAACAACATTTACCAATACCATGTATGTAAATGCAGCGGGTAACTATAGTGTAACGGTTTACGATCTTGCAACCGGTTGTTCAGCTCACAGCCCTAGTATAGGTGTAGTTCAGGATCCATCAATACTTTTCACCTTTGCAATTCAATGGAATGCTCCTAACCAATGGTTACAATCAAGTTTAACCGGAACAATTTCATATCAATGGCAAATGTGGAATGGATCTACGTATGTAGATATTCCGGCACCCGAAGGTGTTCAGTCTCATTATACCCCCACAGGTAATGGACAATTCCTATTGATTGCTGAAAATATTTATGGGTGCAGCGATACCGCATTTTATAACCTAACAACATTCGGATTGGAAGATCAGAACTATATCTCTCAGGTATCAGTTTATCCAAACCCAACAACGAATAGCTTTACTTTAGACCTTCAGGATATTAATGGAGAAAGAATTAATGTTTCTATCATGAGTATGATGGGACAGGTAGTTTTCTCTAGAGAATTTGAAGTAAACGGAGGAAATTTCAATCAACAATTTGATGTTTCAAATTATGCGAATGGAGTTTATATTATTGATGTGAATGTGGGTAATTTCAATATTCGTAAGAAGCTTATTAAAGACTAATCATTTTTATAACTGAAAATAAGAAGACCCCGATATTTTATCGGGGTTTTTTGTTGGTGCCTTGCCTGTGCTCCGCTGTATCTTTTCAATTGCAATATACTTTCTGGTATTTGGAAACATGGACGTATCATGATATGCCCCTACCGCTGCTTTGGTGTGGATTGATGGCAATTGAAAAGGATGCCGCTTCGCCCTGGGGCACCCACGTTATACTTTGTATATATTTGCTGGGTGGAAATCTCTCCGGAACATATCAATCTTTTTTTTGAAAGATCTAAGGCAGCCAATTGTGCCGGAGTTATTTATTCACTTCCATTTCAAACAGAATTTGAAATTTTAATTCAGGATTTAAATCATCCAACAAAAGACCCTTTGGATCCATTTATCTTTTTCCCGTTTGATGAAACAAAAGTGGAGGGATTTCAACTGAACCCAACACATCAAATTGAAAAGGCGATTGAATTTTTAAAGAGCTTTCCTAATGGGAAAGGTCATTGGACAAACCCTGGGTTAATTTATGTCGATTCAACTTCACGTGAACAATATGAAGGGAGTTTCAAAAATTATCAAAAAGAAATTCAAACAGGAATATGTACAAAAGCAATTCTCTCAACCATTGTAAAAAAAGAAATTCCGAAGGATTTTAATGTTGGAGAATATATTTTGAAATTAAGAAATGAATATCCTCAGGCATTTATTTATTTATTTTCCTCACCTATAACTGGAACTTGGTTAGGCGCAACACCCGAAACCCTTTTAAAATGGGAAACGGGAATTGTAAGTACCATGTCGTTAGCCGGAACAAGAAAAAACAGCCATGGTGATTTTCAATTTGGAGAAAAAGAAAAAAAGGAGCAGGAGATTGTGACTGATTATATTCGACAGATTTTTGAAAAAAGATTTTCCAATGTAAAAACAGACCCTACAACGAAGTTAAGCTATGGCGATATGGAACATTTAATCACCAGAGTTGAAGCATCTACGGAATCGTATTTTTCGAAAAAAGATCTTTTAGATTTGGCAGCAGAGCTTCATCCTACTCCTGCGGTAGGGGGCTATCCTAAGATAGAGGCCATTGACCTCATTAAGAAAACAGAGACCCATCCCAGGTTATTTTATTCCGGATTTTTAGGCCCCATTCATCAGGGTTCTGCACATCTAGCTGTTAATCTGCGCTGTATGTGTATTGCTGAAATGTATGTATTTATCTTTGCTGGAGGGGGCATTACCTCAGACTCCATAGTTGATGCGGAGTGGGAGGAGACAAGGTTAAAAGCACAAGCACTTTTGAAGTTTTTGTAGGGACCGGATAAATAATTTGCGGTCTAAGAAAAGTTATGTTCTCTTTATTAGAGAACCCAAATCATAATTTATGAAAAAATCGTTTCTTCTTTTAATCGGATTTTCAACTTCGATTTTACTTGCACAAATTATTCAAGAAAGTGATACTTTAAATATGGACAGGCTTTTGGAGACAAGAGCAACCTCAACAGATTGCGCAAATAATTATAATGCGTGGCAAAATGATTGTAGTTCTAATCTGACCTATAACAGCGGTTTTGAATTTACTGTGCCAGATCCTGTTCAAGGAGGTTTTGGAAAGGTTTATCAATCTTGTGCTTGGGTAAACTACACTACACAAGAAGGGTTTCCTTATTCCGCATTGCACCAAGGAACTCCAGATTTGTACATGCCGGATGACGGTGTATACAGCAGTGGAACTACTGGAGGGGAGGGAGTTTCCATATTTTGGTTCCGGTTAATGATCATGGGGTTCAAGATGATCATACCCCACAACTAAATTCTAGTTTAGCTACAAATTCAACTGGATATATTGGACTGTCTATTCATCCATGGAATACTGGAGTAAATGCTAACCGAAGAGAATATGTGACCAATAATTTCCCCATTGAACTTTCCGCAGGGACTACCTATACTATTGAATTTTGGGTTTCACTAGCAGATGTTTCATTATGGGCCACAAAATTAAGTGCATGGATAGGTCGTCCCGAAGATTTACCATCTTCATATTCCACAACAGGACCAATTAATTTTCCTGCAGCAACGGGACCCACCGATTCATATTTTAGATATAATTCTCCAATTATTAATAATTCCCAGCCAAATACTCAATCCAATTGGAGCCTGCAAACTTTCAATTTTACTCCTACAAAGTCTGGCAATTATAATCTTATAATTGGGAATATGAATTTATGGAATTCTGTAGCCTATGCTGCCGCTAACCCATATACTAACCCCAGTCCCTATTCAGTACCTGCTTATGGAAGACAAAATATTTCATATTACTTTATTGATGATATTTCTATAACTCCTGCATGTATTGCAGCAGATTACTCTTTTGTTGATGAATGTGAAAATCATAATGCACTAAACACCGATATTTATTGGAGTAGTTTTGGATTCCCTAACCCAATACCAATTGGAAGTACAATTTATGTAAATGGTAATTTGCATGTTGATATGGATGTAAATCTAAATTTTGCGGATATGAATTTTTCACCGAACTCAACTTTAATTGTTGATGCGGGTAAAAATTTAAATATTAGATTTTCAAGTTTAAGGGGTTGTCCCGATATGTGGAATGGCATTTTGTCTTCTTCCGCAACTTCTTCAATTACGTTATTCAGTAGTAATGTATATGATGCTAAACAAGCGATCGATGGTCAAAATAATGTGGTTGTAAATCTAAAACAGAACATATTTGAAAATAATCTTAATGGAATAAAACTATCCAATTTCACAGGGGCATGGAATTTAGTTTATCAAGGGAATAGAATTCGATGTAATTCCATACTCAAATTACCATTATCTATTTTCCATTCGAGTGTGGGTATTGAGGTTAATAATATCGGTTATGTCAATTTATCACAGGCTGGTCTTCCTAACTATTATACAGATTTGCAAATTGGCATGTTAATTATAAACACTGACTGTAACATAAGCAACCAAAGAATAAATGGTACTGGCCTACCAACCAATTTTGGAGATCTTTATAACTACGGAATTTCTTGCAACAGTTTTGGAGGGCAGTTGCATTTTGTACATCTCAGTAATGGTAGTGGAGCTACAATAATAAATAATATTGCTAACGGGATAAGATTTTTTGGAAATTTTTACAATCAAGTTGAAAATTGTTAAATCAATAACGTTCGAAATTATGGAATAACATTAGAAAATAATACTTGGTCGAATACCTTTAATGATTATCAAATCAAGGTAAGAAATAATTTGATTAATAATACAAAGGTGGGAATTAATTTAAAAGAAATATATGATACACGGGTGTTAGTCAGAAATAATACTCTTAAAAATAGCAATCACAAATCGCAAAGTATAGGGATTAATTTTATTAATACCATGTCAACACCTAATTATTGTGATAAAGGAACATTACTAAATCGTCAATATATTGACAAAAACACAATTCTTAGATATGAAACTGGAATTAATACTGAGCAATGTAATTGTTTAACTGTCGATTCAAATGATATTCATATGAGAAATAGCTTTAGTTATTTTACACAATATCATGGCATCTGGAGCAAGTTTAGCACTAACGGCGAAATTGGATTAAACACTGTGACTGGAACACAACTCACTAACCGTTGTATTGGAATCAGATTAATTGGGAACAATACTGAAGAAATCTTTTGTAATATTGTGGATACAACAGGTTTTGCATTTTGGCTTGAAGGGGCAAGTACCAATAACCTAAGAATACAGAAGAATCTAATGAATCACTATTTTAATGGTTTTTATTTTACGGGAAATCTCCATTTGAATAATCAGGTATTAGATGCTAGTAATAATAGTGTACCTCATAAAAACCATTGGGTTGGTAAAGCAACAAATATGAGCAATTTTGAATTTAACAGTCAGTTTCCTCTAAATATGAGTGCTACGAAGTTTTATTTTTGGAATGCAGATTTGAATCCAAATACCAAATGGTCAAGTACAGATATTCAGTCTCCTCCCGGTGGAGGTGCTCCACCAACCTTAGACAATTCTTTACCTTATAACAATCAATTTGATTGCGGAGTGGGTGTGATTGGTGGTGGTCGCCTTGTTGTTAGGGTATTACAAGATTCAACAAATTTGCATTGGGACACCACAAGCGTGTTTGGATGGCAAAGCAAATGGTTAAAAGACAGGGGAACAGCAAAATCCCTTGTGACATATGCAGATACGATAATTGGTTTGATTTTGCCGCTATGTGTTCAAGCGGATATTGATTCAATAGCAACTACAACATGTTCTCCAAGTGTTTTAGTTGATAAGTATTTAAGCGAAAATGATTTTTCTTCTGCATATATATTAAATAATAGCATTACTTCAAGTTGCACTATGGGATCTGTTTATAAAGAATTTAATTCTTTGGTAATTCCATATTTGCAAACTTATAGAAATTTTGATACAGTGATTATTGACAGTAACGATGTGCTCAGCATAATTGATATTGCCAATTTATGTATTTATCAGTACGGAGATGTTGTAGGTTCAGCTCGAAGTTTTGTGCGAAATTTCATAAACGATACAATGATATTTTCAAATGAGTGTGAAACTATAGAAGATATAGAGACTAGGGAGGTTCCGCAAGGAAAAGAGGAAAGTAATAACATCGATTCTTTTATAGTTTACCCCGTTCCTGCCACTAATCAGTTAAATATATTATCGTTGGTGACGGAAAACCTGTTGTATCAGATTTATGATTTATTAGGCAGGTTGATTTTGAATGGCACTTTTTATGAACGCACGACAGTTAACGTTGAAAGTCTAGCACCAGGTAATTACGTTATAAGACTTTATAATGAAAATCATGATAGTAATAAAAAGTTTGTAATAACTCGGTGATAATTAGAAATACAATATTATGGCTTTGTATGTTTTGGGCAATTGCTTGCGGTAGAGGATTTTGCCAAAGTGGGATGAATCTTGTACAGAATCCAAGTTTTGGTGATATAGAAAATTGTTCTACTGGAGTTAGTCTAAATTGGTACCCAGATTTTAACTACGCAACAAATACTATAAATAATACCCCATTTGGTACACCCGATTTGTATCATTCCTGCAATAGTTTTCAAGGTAACTTTGGCTGTATTACAACCGCATTAGATGGTGATGCTTTTATGGCTTTTTTGTACAGTTCGGATTTTATCACATTTGGTGGTGGTGAGTTTATGGCAGCAGAATTAGTTAAACCACTTCAAATTCATCAGAATTATTGCATTTCATTTTATAAAAATTATTGTGATAGTGTTGATGGGGCGGGCCCAATCATATTAAATAATTTCTCCGTGGGTTTTTTTAACAACCTGTATCCTTTTGATTTTGGCGTTTGTAATGGATGTTTAACAAATATTATTCCGGACCACCTTACGGATACTATATCCTATGATACAATTCAAAAGGGGTGGCAAAAGGTTGAATATAATTATATTGCAAAAGAAAATGAAAAGTATGTTTTATTAGGATGGCTGGAGAATTATTTGGATTTAAACGTAATTTTTTTAACCACTGATACTATAATTGGTAATTTGCACTATTCATACATGTTTTTGGATTCTGTTGTCGTTCACCAATGTCATAACGAGTTAGGTATGAATATCGAGAATTTAATTATCCCTAATATAATCACAGCTAACAATGATGCAGTAAATGATAATTGGATACTGCATAATGGAGATGTTAATATACCTCAAGTATCAATTGAAATATATAATCGTTGGGGAGAGGTAGTATATCAAAGCGAAGATTATCATGGAGAATGGCAGGCGGAAAATATTCAGGGGCAAGAATGTCCCGCTGGTGTATATTATTATCGGGTTATTTTACCTCCCAATCAACAAAAAGCAGGATTCGTAACCATTTTTCGATGAAATTATTAAAGAAATTTTCTTATATTAGTAAAATGAAATTACATGTAAATATTGTTTTTCTTTTAATTTTTTTGTTCTCGTGCAGTCCGATAGATTCTGGTGTTTACTTTGAGTTTGATGGGAATAAATGTACTTCGGAAGATGCCCAACAGGTTTTTTACACCTATGGCATGGATAATTCGGGCGGACCGAAACTTAATATATATATTAACAAAGAAGATTTTATATTTCAGTTAACGACATTTAGTTTGCATAAGGGCTACACATACTTTAATCAGGTGGATGCTAATAATAATTACGCAGTAGTGATTACCGTTTTCCTACAAACTTCAAAACTTGGCACTATAGGAACTTATGTTGCAAAGAACGATGTTGGTGGTTACGACAATTCATTAGAAATTATTCGATTCGATGATCAAATTTTCGAGGCAAAATTTAATGTGCTTATGATATCTTCAACTGGAAGTAATCCATCATATAAAATTAAAAATGGCTATATAAAAGTACCATTATGAAAAAATTATTGCCAATATTTTTACTGCTTTTTAGTTGTAGTCCGGATGCACCTGCGACAGAACCTGGGACCGCTAATGCCGGTTTATTTGTAAACGGTGACACGACTTATTTTGATCAAAAAGAATTTTCCCTATTCTCACAATTAAGTGGTGGTGGATATTCAATTTTCCTTAGCTATTATGACTTAGGGTTGCAGCAAATTCAACAACTTGAAATAAATGGGCCTTCCCATACGCCTGGAATATTTCTTTTGGGAGATAATAACAATGTTTATTTTGGACTTAATTCATTTTCACTACAAGATACAAACGTTCATTATTACAATCAAAATTCTTACAATCCTACCGATTCAAACTTTATTCAAATTTATAATCTTACAACTCATAGAGTTAATGGTGATTTTCACTGTTACGTAGATACTTATTATGATACTACATTAACTGGTATTAATTTGGCCACCGGCTATTTCGACTTTGTTATGCCTTAGTTGAGTTGTTTGAATACTTTAATAGTTGGACTTTTATAGTGCTTTGATAGGTGCCTGATTAGGATAGTTTTTTTTACCCTCTATCTCCTTTATTTTGCTACATTTGTGCATGGATTTTACTGGTCAGAAATCAACACCTTATACCGTTGATATTTTGCATCAACATGGTGTTGAGAATGTGATTATTTGTCCGGGTTCCAGAAATGCTCCTTTAACATTGGCTTTTGCAAGACATGGTAAATTCAATTGTATTTCTATTATCGATGAAAGAAGTGCCGGGTATTTCGCTTTGGGCTTAGCACAGTCAACAAAAAAACCGGTTGCCATTGTTTGTACTTCAGGAACCGCACCCCTCAATTTTGCCCCTGCCATCGCTGAAGCATTTCATCAACAGATTCCGCTTATTGTTCTTACGGCCGATCGTCCTGAATCATGGATCAACCAACAAGATGGACAAGCAATAGAACAAAAGAGCTTATACGCTAATATAATTGCGAAATCATTTTCTTTAAAAGGCGAATTATATAACGAGGATGATCTTTGGCTTACGCAAAGAACCGTGAACGAAGCATTTCATATTGCTCAATCTAAATCAAGACCGGTTCATATCAATATTTCCTTTGCAGAACCCTTGTATGAGGATAGCTATGCAACCGTGAAGGCAAATAAAGTAAACGTATTTAAATTACCATCCTTCTTTTCTTATTGGGAAACCATTTTAAAAGATAAAAAAAACACACTGGTTGTAGTTGGCCAAGCGGAGTTTAATCCAACTATTGTTTCGGCTGTAAATAAAATGTCGAAAGTTTCAAATGCAGTGGTGATTTCCGAAAATCTTGCCAATATTCCTGTAGGATATCACATAATAAATGCAACCGAAGCCTTAATCTTTCAGAACGAGAAAATGATTCCGGATGTTGTGGTTTATATGGGAGGGCCTATTGTATCAAAACAATTAAAAAAACATATTGCCTCCTTAGCGGTTCCGGTTGTTCGTGTTCAGTTAAATGAGGAAGAAGTAGATACTTTTCAGAACAACACAGCGATAGTTCAACAATCAGTGGTTGATGCGATGGAAACATTGTCGGATTATTTAATTGAAAACACAAAGACGTCTGATTTTGCAGAAGAGTGGAGAACTGCCAGTGCAAAAGCATTTGAAAAAAGAAACCAGTATGTGGCGCAAATAAACTATTCAGATTTTACTGTTTATGATTTTATTGCCAGACATATTCCTGCAAAATCAAATGTTCATTTAGGGAATAGCACTCCAGTCCGTTATTCACAGATCTTTAATGATCTTTATAAAACGGATTGTTGTTTTTATGCGAATAGAGGAACCAGCGGAATTGATGGATCAACAAGTACAGCCGTAGGTTTTAGTTATGCGTCTGAATCAATTAATATATTAATCACCGGGGATCTTTCTTTTCAGTATGATGCAAATGCGTTTTTCAATAATCATTTAAACGGAAACCTAAAAGTGATTATCATTAATAACTCAGGAGGAAATATTTTCAGACTGATTGATGGTCCAAGGGGCCAAAAGGAGCGAAGTGAGTTTTTTGAAACTTCATTGAAACATGAATTCTCAAATCTTGCCAAACATTTTAACCTAAATTATTTTCCTGCTAAGGATGAAAAAGGTTTAAGTACTGCATGGAATGATTTTATAAAAAAATCAGAACGCCCATCGGTTTTAGAAATTTTCACAAATGCAGAATTAAGTGCCAATACATTTAAAGAGTTTTATAAAAAAATACAACAATAATTTATGTCAACTATAAATTGGACAACATTAAAGGATTACGAAGATATTACCTTCAAATACGCCAATGGTGTAGCTAGAATTGCCTTTAACAGGCCGGAAGTTCGCAATGCGTTTCGTCCGAAAACGGTGTCGGAATTGCTGGACGCTTTGATTGTCTGTCATGAAAGTCAGGAAATAGGAGTAGTGTTGTTGACAGGCGAAGGCCCTTCACCAAAAGATGGTGGATGGGCATTTTGTTCGGGAGGTGACCAACGTATTCGTTCTACAACTGGTTATAAAGGTGAAGATGGTGTGAGTCGTTTTAATATTCTAGATGTTCAGCGACAAATTCGTTTTATGAATAAGGTTGTAATTGCCGTTGTGCCGGGTTGGGCGGTAGGTGGTGGACATAGTTTACATGTAGTTTGTGATTTAACGATTGCTAGTAAAGAACATGCAATTTTTAAACAGACGGATGCAAACGTGGCAAGTTTTGATGGTGGTTTTGGTTCGGCTTATTTGGCTCGCCAGGTTGGACAGAAACGTGCCAGAGAGGTTTTCTTTTTGGAGAAAGAATATTCGGCACAGGAAGCTTATGAAATGGGAATGGTAAACGCTGTGGTTCCGCATGCCGAACTGGATCAATTTGCTTACGATTGGGCACAAACTATTATGAAGAAAAGTCCAACCGCAATTAAAATGCTAAAATTTGCCTTTAATTTAATTGATGACGGATTGGTAGGACAGCAGGTATTTGCCGGTGAAGCAACACGTTTGGCATACATGACCGATGAGGCTGCAGAAGGAAGAAATGCTTTTTTGGAAAAGAGAGAACCGGATTTTTCTAAGTTACCAAAGTTCCCATAATGAAACTCAAGGCCTGGATAAAAGCATTAAGAATTCGAACTTTACCATTAGCAGTTTCAGGTATTGTTGCGGGAAATGCTGTGGCATATTATCATGATGCGTTTGACCCATTCATTTTTAAATTTTCATTGTACACTGCTTTGTTGTTGCAAATACTTTCTAATCTCGCCAATGATTACGGAGACTTTTTAAAAGGAACCGATAATGAGAATAGAGTTGGACCCGAACGTGCTTTGCAAAGTGGATTGATTGAGCCCAGAGACATGAAGGCCGCAATGGTAATCATCGGCTTTGCTGCTTTTATCTGTGGAGCATTTTTAGTTTACTCAGGATTGAACGATGCAAATCCAATAGTAGGATTATTTTTTATTGTAATAGGAGTCCTATGCATTATTGCCGCAGTGCTTTATACAGTTGGAAAAAACGCGTATGGATATAAAGGATTAGGCGATATCATGGTTTTTTTATTTTTTGGAATTACCGCCGTAGCCGGATCTTTTTATTTGCAGGTTAAAGATATTTTATGGGAAGTATTGTTGCCGTCCGCAGCAGTTGGATTCTTTTCGACAGGTGTTTTAAATATGAATAATATGCGTGATGTGATGAATGATGAAGCCTGTGGAAAGATTACCATTCCGGTTCGACTTGGATTTAGAAGATCGAAAATCTATCATAGTTTTCTTATTCTATCAGGAATTATTTGTGCAGTTATTTTTCAATTTATGTATTTGCCTTCAAATAAAATCTGGCATTTATCGGGGTTGTTAATAGCAATAATTCATTTGGTTATAGTTTGGAAAATAGTTGATGAGAAAAAATTTGACAAACAACTTAAAATAAATGTACTGGCAACTTTGTTATATGCTACTTTGTTGTCGATAGCATTATTTATAAAATAATTATTTCAGTATCCATTTGTATTAATCGTAATTCTAAAATCCAAAATAAGATATGCAGTCTGATTTCGATTCGGAAGATGTGTTTGACCTTTTAAGAAACCTTGATTTTAAAAATCTAAAAGCTGAGTTTGTTCCTTATCAATTGCAATTTCGCAAACCGAGCAGAACTTCCCGTGGCACCCTAACTCATAGAGACATCTGGATTCTGAAAGTTTATGAAAAAGATTTTGCGGAGTTGGCTGGTTATGGTGAAGTAGCTCCTCTCCCGGGATTAAGTGTCGATACTCCACAAATGGTGGAAGATCATTTGATAGATGTTTGTGTAGGGATTAATAATTACAATGATCTAATTTTCGGAAAATTGGATCGTGTGCCATCAGTTCAATTTGCATTGGAACAAGCCTTACTTGATTTAAGTAATAACGGTGATAAGCTTTTATTCCCATCTAAGTTTACAAGCGGACAGGAACTCATTAAAACGAACGGTTTAATATGGATGGGTGAACCAGATTATATGATCGACCAGATCAACGAAAAGATCAATAATGGTTTTACCTGTATTAAACTAAAGATAGGTTCTCTTGATTTTGAAGATGAATTTAGAATTATCGAACAAATAAGAAATGTTTTCGGATATCAGGAATTGGAAATAAGACTCGATGCAAATGGTGCATTTAGTCATGAAGATGCAATAGAGATTTTAGATCGATTGGCTCCATTGGAAATTCATAGCATTGAGCAGCCAATCAAAGCAGGGCGGTGGGATGAAATGGCTGAGTTGTGTCAAACAAGTCCTATTCCAATTGCTTTAGACGAGGAATGCATTGGAGCTATTTCAAAGGATGATAAAGAAGAAATTCTTGATATTATAACACCTGCATTTGTTGTTTTAAAACCTTCTTTGTTGGGTGGATTTCAGCAAAGTGAGGAATGGATTGAATTGGCAGAACAACGTGATGTTTCCTGGTGGATCACCAGTGCATTAGAATCAAATTTAGGTTTGAATGCCATAGCACAATGGACCTTTACCAAGCAAAATCCAATTCATCAGGGTTTGGGCACGGGCCAATTATTTACTAATAATTTCGAATCACCACTTTACTTGGAAACGGAAAACCTCATGTTTGATCCATCTAAACCATGGAGACTCAATTTCTAATGGAAAAACTAACTCTTCAAATCAACGGAACTGAATATGATGCGGCAAAGGTTGTTGAGGAAATGGTTGGTGGAAATGAATTGTGGAAAACAAAAGGATTTGAATTTTTAATTCAGTTACAGGATGTATCGGAATTTCCTATCAAGTTTAAAACATCTGGCACGACGGGTACACCTAAAGAAATTTCTTTTTCAAAAGAACAAATCAGAAAAAGCGCAACTAATAGCTGTCGCTTTTTTGAAATAAAAAATACTGATCGCCTATTTCTTTGTTTACCTGCCGAATTTGTTGCGGGGAGAATGATGATGGCTAGAGCACTTTATTCAAAGGCAAAACTTATCTGGAAGGAGCCCTCTCTTCATCCTGATATTGCGACTGAAAGAATCAATTTTGCAGCATTTACCCCTGCGCAAGTAAAGTCAATTATTCATGAGCCAAATTCTTTACAGGCGTTTGAGAAAATCGATAAGGTAATTATTGGAGGAGGAGAGATTAGTCAATCATTAGAAAACGAATTATTGAAACTTTCTAATTCCATTTATGCAACTTATGGGATGACGGAGACATTGACCCATGTAGCGGTAAGGAAAATAGGAGAATCAGTTTATCGATCTGTTTATGATGATGTGAAGTTTTCGGTAAATGCTGCCCGATGTTTGGAAATTGATATTCCATTTATTTCAAAGGGCAAACTAGCTACTTACGATGTTGTTCAATTGGTAGATGAATATTCATTTACATGGAAAGGTCGGCTAGATAATGTGATCAACTCTGGAGGGATTAAAATTTATGCAGAAGAATTGGAGCATAAGATCATTCAATCGGGACTATTGAAGGAAAATACCTTTTACATCACTTCCATAAAGGATGAACAATTTGGAGAGTCTCCTGTTATAGTAATGTTAAAAGAGGGGGTCAAAGATGATATGGCAGTATTGTTGACACAGGTAAACGGACTGTTAAATAAACACGAGCATGTAAAACATGTGCATATTTTGGATAAATTTGAATTAACTATAACAGGAAAACTAAAAAGACAAAGATTCTAAGTGAAAAGAGGATTCGTAATATTGATTTGTTTTATCTGTGGTCATTTGTCTTTCGGTCAGGTGCATATTGATCCTATTTTAGTTGATGTAGAAGTGAAACCAACCTGGGCAGGTTGTGAGAATGAAACGGATGCTTCAAAACGAGCTTTATGTCTAGAGAAAAACCTTACCGACTTTTTCAACGACTTTATCTTGTATCCGGAAAAAGCCCGTAAGAAAAAAGTACAAGGTGAAGTAATCGTTCAATTTGTGGTTGAAAAAGATGGTTCCATTACCAATATCCAAATCATTCATGATATTGGTGAAGGTTGTGGAGACGAAGTGGTAAGAGCTATTCAGCATCTTCCAAAATTGGTTCCCGGAATGGATGATGGTTTGCCTGTACGAGTATTATATAAAGCACCATTCCATTTTAAACTCAAATAAAATAGATTTTCTCTCTATTGTTTAATAAACTTATTTGAGCATTGGCTATCACTTCCATTAATCAAAACGATATACACGCCGGCGGATAAATAGCTTGCATCGAAACTTAAACCAGATGTTCCTTTCTCAACAACCTGTGTAATGGAGCTTAGTACTTTGCCTTGAATATCCATTAGTGTACAAGTGAATACATCATCTTTTGCTGAGTATATACTTAAACTAATTTCATTGTTGTTTACATTTACCACGGCACAATTTGTATTGATTGATTCGTGGCAGCTAATATAAATTGGGCTGTAGACATGTTCTTTGCCATCATAATCCTTTTGGATCAATCTAAAATAAGTGCCAGGGTAACTTCTTAATGGTGATAGAAAACTATATTCTAATATTTGATTACTGTTTCCTGCACCTTGAATGATAGATTCCGTTTTATATTCAACAGCATTCATACTTGATTGAATGGTGAATGAAGCGTTGTTTATTTCTGAATATGTAGTCCAGTTTAGCAAGGTTCCATTATCCGAACATGTTCCGGTAAAAGAGCCTAGCTCAATAGGTAAAGGAACCAGACAACTTGCTTGGTAACTAATTATATTCGACATGAGATTGTCACCATTAGGTTGAGGGTTATGCCAATTAGATGTTGTCATACCTCCAAACAAAACTCTTCCCGCTCCCCAAACCATTTCTGTTAATGAAGGTCCTGGAGCAGGCAGATAATCAATGATTGAAGTGGTACCTCCACCCGATATCCATGCATGTGCAAAATAGTTTGATGTGTATGCCGTTCCAGCTGGTAAGAATGGACCATTAAAAATAGCGTGGCCTCCCATTCCTGCTGATGCATTCCCATCCCAAGCCAAAGAAGTTCCTCCATCATAATTTAGCATTACCCCTCCAAAACCATAATTTATATTACCACCTTCGTTAGGTGCAGCATTTAAAATTAATCTTCCACCTATAGCTACCCATGATTCTATCAAGGCCATGTTTGTAGTTATGAATGTATTAAATTCATCGGCAGTAGCATCTCCTCCTTCAATTAAAATAAAACAATTAGCAGCAACAAAAGTGGTAGCTGGGTTAGCAGTTTCTACATAATCTTGAGTCCAGCCACCAGAACCAAATATATTATCCATGGCTAGTTGATTAGAGTTGGAGCCCCAAGGATCACCTCCATTGCTTCCAATATACACAGCTCCGTTTCCCATTACACTTGGAGGAGCATTTGGGTCTACAACGCAAATACCAAAACTACCGTTGTTATCATTTCCATTTTCCCATACTCTTATCCACAGGGTTGAACCTACAGTTAAACCAGTTAAAGAAATGGCAGGCATATTTCCATTAATACTTGAGTTATCATCACAGGCTCCGCCAATTAAACTGAGTGTACTGCAGTTGGGTCCAGAATAAATAGCCATACCACCATCCAGCATGACGCCCGTTTGTGTATCGAAACTTAATGCTCCACCGGTTGGTACTGTAACTGTAAACCATACATCACCACTCGAATATCCAGCACACCCTGGTGCCGGTACACCTCCGGTTGCCGTAGCAGATTGATTGGTATAAAAGTTGTAAAAACAATTTGCGTATGGTGTTAAACCGATTGCGGCACATGGATTATCATTAACTGGTGGTGGTGGTGGGCCCGGCAAAAAGGATTGGCATTCATTGGCACCAGCTGACCAACTTTGGGCATTTCTTCCTGGTACAACGAGTGAACCATTTCCAATACTCTGGATTCCCATGGTAGCTGTTCTACCAGCATGAATATTATTCGCAGAGAGAATTCGAATATCATTGGTGGTTTCGTATAGTTGTATCTGAACTGTTGCTTGGTTGGCCGATGTGCAACAATATCCAACGCTATTGTAATTAATGACAAATATTCTATTGGGAGCAACACCAGAAGTGAAATAATTATATGTAGCACCAAAAGTGTACATGTCGTCCCAACTGAAGGCAATCATGGTTGGAATAGGTGCATATGGAATTGTTTGCCCTGGATAGGTTGCTGGCATTCCAGCATTAAAGGTGAGCCAGCCATTTGAACTAACATCACAGGTATTATAATTTGTTCCATAAAAACTAAATGTAAAGCCAATAGGAATCATCCCCGACATACAATCGTCACAGGCGGGCAGGGCCGTTCCTCCACCAGCGATAGGCGCATAGCTACAGGATGATAATGTGTAAACTACTTGAGAATGCCCTACAGTAATAATACAAAATAGCGCAATGGATAATAATAAATTCCTTTTCATGCCTAACCGTGTTAACCTGTTGTGAAGCTAGAAATAAATTTTCAATAAAATATGAGTTTACCTCCTAATTTTATTGAAGATCTAGCTTTAAACGGTAATATGCGCAGTAACAGTAGTTTTATTAACGATTAAAGGAATAAAATTAGTTATATCTGGTTATTAACATATTACTTCATTATTTCTAACAAAGCATCTAGATTTGGAGTAAGAATAATTTCTGTTCGTCTGTTTTTTGCACGATTATCAGGAGAGTCATTTGGCACCAATGGATAAAATTCTCCACGACCGGCAGCTGTAATTCTGGAAGGATCAATTTTAGCACTACCCAAAATAATTCTTGTAATAGAAGTTGCTCTTGCTACCGAAAGGTCCCAATTGTCTTTATTGCATCCTGATCCTTTTAAAGGTACATTATCAGTATGACCTTCAACCATTACATTAATATCCACTTCTTTTTCCAATACTTTCGCCAGTTCTTTTAATGCGTCAATTCCTTTTTTATCCACCTCAGTACTTCCACTAGCGAACATTAATTTTTCACTCATACTTACATATACTTTTCCATTTTTTATCTCAACGGTTAAGCCGGAACCTTCAAAACCTTTTAATGCATCCAGTAATTTGTTTTTTAAATTTTGAACGTCTTTGTCTTTTTGAGCCAAGGCTTCTTCCAGGTCTTTTAGCTTTTGCGATTTTAATGCCAGCTCTTGTTCTCTTTCCTGGAGTTTTAATTTTGCATCTCTTAATTCATTAATGAGATCAATCATTTCTTTTTCGCTTCCTTTTAAAAGCTTCGAGTAATTATTCTCAAGTGTTGTATTGAGCGCTGAAAGTTCCTGATTTTTCGATCTTAAATATCTTATCTCTGAACCAAGAGCTGTGGTGTCTGAAATTAATCCATCCTGAATTTTTTTCATTACGATCATGTTGCTTCCAAGATCGGCAACTGTAGCTTGCAAATTTTGATTAGCGATTGTTAGGCTGTCGCGATTTTTAGTACAGTCGTTATATTGATTCTCTAAATCCTTAAATTTTTTACTGGATACACAACCAGTGATAAGTAAAGCGGGTAAAAGAATCTTAAAAATATTTGCAGCTCTCATTTTTTTTGCAGATTTTTATTGTACCTTCAAAATTGCAAAGACTATGGGGTATCTGTTACTACCTGTAGAGTAACTTTTGAACATGGCATTGCGTATAACCTTCTAATATCTACTGATATGAAAAAGTTAGAAAAGAACTGGATTACTGCTCCAATCATCGATACAGAGTATAAACAATATTTGTTACTCGCTTATTTGCAACATATTCGGAGTTCTTATAATGAGTTAAAAATTTACCCTCATTTAACAGAACTCATAGATCAATACTGCGAACTTATCCAATTAAAAGAGAATAAACTCTCTTTGGTCGATAGGTTTCCAAAGGCGTTGAATGGAGTGGATCTGAAGGAAATGAAGATGGTTTTTAAAAGAGAAATCAATGAAGAGAATTGGGTTGAGGAGGTGAGTAATATCATCGAGATGGCCATTCCTTTTCTAAAAGAAACGATACAGCAAGGCAAAGATATTTATGAGGAGCTGGAAAAAAATATTCATGTTGAATCGGTAGGGGTGGCTCCATTAAAAAATGACGAAGGTTATTTTATTCTGAATGCTTCCGGATTTAATGAAACCTTGGTTTATGGCTATAAGGTAAGTTTATTTGAAGCACCTAATGACCGATTTAGAGCAATTCATACCAGATATGTTGCTGCCTTTGTTCGGAATTTATCTGTAACTAATCATTATATTAAATTGGAAATGATCAAGCAATATCCTCAAATGCCGAATCCCTCGGTTTATGCTTTCGATTCCAATTATGCCATCCCGGTAGATGCCACTTTTTTACCAATTGCTAAAAGAATGATCACCCAAATTGCCAATATCTAGGAAATACAAGATTGTATAGGACAGGCTCTGTCTTTTTTCTATTTTTGTTAGACTACCAATCTTCAATACATGAAAAAATTTATCCTTTTTTGCTCAGCATTTTTTATTTTATTTCAGGTCAACGCCCAAATTGACCAGGCTACTTATGATAAAATGAAACAAGAAATCCTGGATTCACTTAAAAAGGAATTGGGTCTCATTGAAGAACCCGAGTATAACAAAGTTCCTTTTGATCATGATTTTTCATGGATGAACGGAAACAATCGTCAAAAAGCAACTCTAATAAAAGGTAAGAATTGGAATCTTCACATGATGTTCGATACTTATATTGATTTTACAAATCATTTACCTATCGATCATACTGTAAACAATTCATCTACCATTGGTAGAGAAGGAGAGTTTACGGTGAATACAGCAACTGTTGGGTTTGAATACACCTATAAAAAAGTATTTGCTAAGTTTTCTTTGCAAACTGGTTCTATGATGAGTGTGATTCAGGAAACGGATGCAACCGTTAATCATGGAAGAAATTTAAGAACCGATGATCTTAAATTTATTCGGGAAGCCATTATTGGATATAAGATCAATAAACTGTATGGAATTACTTTGGAAGCAGGGATTTTTATGTCATTCATAGGGACCGAAAGTTATAATACCCAAGAGAACTGGTGTTACCAAAGAGCTTTTTTGGCTGACTTTACACCCTTTTATTTTGTTGGTGCCAGAGCACAAATTCATTTAACCAAGAATTTTAAAATTGAACCATGGGTAATGAATGGTTGGTATTCTTATGGAATGTTTAATCATCGACCTTCTTATGGAACGTCTATGACCTATCGACCAAAAGAATGGTTAGCATTTGTGACAAATTTCTATGCCGGTTCTGACACCAAATTAACTCCTAACCGAATGAGGGCTCACGCTGATTTCAGTTTTCAAATCCGATATGTAAATCGTCCGGGTAAAAAAGGATTGTCGAAAGCTGCCTTTCATTTTAATGGACAATATGGTTTTGAAGATGGTGGATTTGATACGAGTGGAACGGCATTGCCTACTTTCGCGGAAACATATTTTGCAGGAATTTCAGCGAATCATCGCCTTTGGTTTTTAGATGATCATATTGGTTGGACTCTCCGTGGGGGTTTTGTGAAAAATCCCGGAAGATATCTTCCCTTTGTTCCAACAGCGTATGGATATATTGATAATCCAACCAACGACCCGCGTAAAGATTTTTTCGCATACGAATTTACCACTACTCTCGATTTTATGATCAATGATTATCTCACCATTCGTTTGGAGTATTTGTATCGCAAAGCAAATCTCCCATATTTTGCGGGTCCTGGTGGAACAACTGCGCCCAATGGTTGGTTACCGGGTAATCCTACCTGGACGGCTGATCTTCGCGACCAAGAGCATCGCTGGTTGTTGAACTTTAATGTAAGGTTTTAGAGCGCCGTTTTTCACATTCTTAAACCTTTTTTATACCCATCTCTGGTATGGAAATTGCATATTTTTCGGTACTTTTAGCCTCATTAAACCAGATATAGCATGAAGAAATTATTATTGGGATTTTTAGCTACCTCGTTATCTACTGCAGCATTTTCGCAAACATCAACCGCCACATTTATTGAGGAGGTTTTACCGGGGAAAGCCGGAGAACTTGTAATCCCATACAAAAAATATAAGTTGCCTAACGGACTTACAATTATTCTACATGAAGATCATTCTGATCCTATTGTTCACGTTGAATGTATGTATCATGTTGGGTCGGCCCGCGAATTAGTAGGCAGAAGCGGATTTGCACATTTCTTTGAGCACATGATGTTTCAAGGTTCGGAGCACGTAAAAGATGAAGAGCATTTTAAAATAGTTACTGAAAGTGGTGGGCGGTTAAATGGCACTACTAACCTGGATAGAACAACCTATTTTGAAACTGTACCAAGCAATCAACTTGAAACCGCCTTATGGTTAGAAGCTGATCGTATGGGTTGGTTTTTAGATTCTGCTACCCAAAAGAAATTTGATATACAAAGGGCAACTGTAAAAAATGAAAGAGGTCAGAATTATGACAACAAGCCTTACGGTTTGGCTGGAGAAAAAACGGCTGAGGCTTTATATCCATTCGGACATCCATATTCGTGGTTAACCATTGGATATATTGATGATTTGAATGCTGCTACTTTGGAAGATCTCAAAAAATTCTTTTTGCGTTGGTATAGCCCAAACAATGCAACATTAGTTGTAGCAGGAGATATTGATATGGCCAAAACTTTATTGCTGGTTGAAAAATATTTTGGAGTTATTCCATCAGGACCAGAAGTAAAAAACATGGCCCCGAATGTTCCGGTATTAGATAAGGATCGCTATATTTCTTATGAGGACAATGTTCGTTTTCCTCAAATGAGAATTACTTTCCCTACAGTGCCTGCACGTCATTCTGATGAGCCTGCATTAGACGTATTGGCTGATATTTTTGGTGGAGGGAATAGTTCGATTCTTTATCAGAATATGGTAAAAACGCAAAAAGCTTTGTTTGCGAATTCAGGTCATCCTACTAGTGAGTTGTCAGGGGAATTTGTGATCCTTGTTAGATCATTTCCTACCACCGGATTGGCAGATATGCTTACAATGGTTAAGCAAGCCATGTTAGATTTTGAAGCTCGTGGAGTTACTGATGACGATCTCAAAAAATTTATTTCTACTCATGAGTATTCCGAGATCTCAGGTTTACAAAGTGTTTCCAGCAAAGGAAGTAAACTGGCTTATTACCAAACGTTTGTTGGGAACCCAAATAACATTAAGCAAGATTTGGATCGCTACAAGAAATTAACGAAGGGGGATGTAATTAGAGTTTACAATACTTACATCAAAAATAAATTTGCGGTTATTCTAAGTATTGTGCCAAAAGATAAACCCGAATTGGGGGCAGCTCCTGACAATTTTAAAAAACCAACAACACCTGTTGGATTTAAAAATGATTTGAGTGAGTACGAAAAATTAACTTATAGTAAAGCAAAATATCCTTTTGCTCAAAACTATCGTCCTGCCGCGGGATTAGCACCTGTTGTAAGCGTTCCTGTTTTCTGGACCCAGGATTTTGATAATGGAATTAAAATGATTGGTACAGATTATAAGGAATTACCGATGGTAGCACTTACTATTAATATCAAAGCGGGTCACATGACGGATCCTCTTGATAAATCAGGTCTTTCAAGTATTACCGCTAGTATTATGAACGAAGGAACTGTGAGTTTAACCACGGAAGAGTTAAGCAAACAACTGGATCTTTTAGGTTCTGATATTTCTGTTTTTAGCGGAAGAGAAGATATTGTTATTCAGGTAAGTTCGCTGAAGGATAATTTTGACAAAACTATTGAACTATTGAAAGAGGTATTATTTAAACCAAGATTTGATCAGGCAGATTTTGACAGGATTAAAAAACAAACCCTGGAAAGTATTGCAAACCAAAAAACGCAGGCAACAACTATTGCAGATAATGTATCAAACGTTTTACTATTTGGAACAAATGATGTTTTAGGAACACCCGGTAGTGGAAACGAAGCCTCGGTGTCAAGTATTTCACTTGATGACGTAAAGGGTTTTTATGCAAAATATTTCTCGCCTAATTTTGCAAAGGTTGTTTTCGTTGGCAACGTGGGTAAAAAAGACATGGTAAAAAAACTGGAATTTTTAAAAGCATGGAAGTCCATTGATGTAAAATTCCCTGCTTTTAAAAATTCAATTGAACCAGCAAAAACAACTATTTATTTTGTAGATAAGAAAGATGCTGCTCAAAGTGAAATCCGTGTGGTATTCTCGGGTATCCAATACGATGCTACCGGACAATTTTACAGAGCACAAATGATGAACTACGCTTTGGGGGGTGCATTTAATTGTAGACTTAATTTGAATTTAAGAGAAGATAAGGGATATACTTATGGAGTTCGTTCCGGATTTAGTGGGTCAAATTATTTAGGACTTTATAGAGTTTCAGGAGGATTTCTTGCTCATGCAACTGATAGCTGCGTAATGGAAATTATGAAGGAATTAGAAAACTATAAGAACAATGGAGTTGCTGTTGAAGAATTAATATTTACTCAAAACTCAGTTACCCAAAGTGATGCTTTAAAATATGAAACTCTATTTCAAAAAGCGGGATTTATGGGAACTATTCTTGAATATGGGTTAGATAAGGATTACGTTAAAGAACAAAATGATATCCTTAAGAAGTTAACAACATTTGATGTTAATCAACTTGCAAAAACATTGCTTAAAACCGATAAGGCTTATATAGTTGTTGTTGGAGATAAAGCCAAAGTACTTGATAAACTCAAGAAACTACCATATCCAGTGGTTGAACTGGACAGTCAGGGGAAACCTGTATCACAATAATTGGAAAGGGAGGTGAAAGCTTCCCTTTTTATTTTATATCTTAGAGCTAATAATTTAAGTCATTTGAACCTCTTGTTATGAAAAATCGGTTTTTGTTTTTTATTACATTCATTTTTGTTGCGAATGTAACGTATAGTCAAAAAATAGTCATGGGTTTGGATGCCCACCAAATTATTCCCGGATCAAAACTAATAAGATATGTGGATAGAAGTATTTATCCCAATCATGTAATTTTTTCAAATCAGAAAATTCAACTAAAGGATAACGGAAATTTTGTGGAAGCTTTATTGAAACTTCCTAAGGGTTACGAGTTAAGGTTCTTTAAACAAGAACACGATAATATTGGATTCAATCATCAGGTATACAAACAGTATTATAAAAATGTACTGGTAGAGAATGGTGTTTGTAAAGTTCATATTAAGAATGAAAATCTTGAATCTATAAGTGGAGATATTTACAATATAGAAAACATAGAGGTAGTTCCTCAGATTACTTCATCATCAGCAATATTTAGAGCGAAAATATTTGTAAATGCTGAGAAATATAAATGGGAGGAAGGAAAACATAATTCTTTGAGTTATTATCCAACTTGCGAATTGGTAATTCTAAAGCATAAGAATAAGGTCCATCTTGTATATAAAGTTGATATTTATTCTCTGAAACCATTTGCAAGAAAATTTATTTATGTGGATGCTGCGACTGGAGAAATAATTTACACAGTGGATAGAATACATGAGATTGATACGCCTGGAACTGGAAATACAGTTTATAGTGGAATTAGACCAGTCACAATGGATTTTAACGGAACTGATTATACTTTATCAGAAACAGGGAGAGGAATGGAAACGGTAAATTTTGCAACAGGTGTGCCTTATGGTAATGTCTCTACTACATGGAGTTTGGCAGGGTTAGACCAATACGCTATGGATGCGCATTGGGGAGCCGAAATGACATATGATTATTTTTTCAATACTTATGGAAGAGATGGATTAGATGGGGCTCATTTTTTTCTAACCAGTTATGTAAACGAGGGTCCGGGATTTGGAAATGCTTTTTGGGATGGATCAACAGTTCATTATGGCGACGGAGATGGATCTACATTTACCACCCCACTTACTTCAATTGGAATAGTAGGGCATGAAATGACTCATGGATTAACACAGTTTTCTTCAGGCTTGGTTTATGCTGGAGAATCAGGAGCAATGAACGAATCTTTTAGCGATATTTTTGGATTATGTGTTGATGAATATGCAAGAAACATAAATTTAAGTTTACCTGCCTCATGGTTAGTAGGTGCTGAATGTACCAGTGGAAACGGAATTAGGGATATGTCGAATCCTAATGTATTTGGTATGGCAGATACTTATGGAGGTAGCTTTTGGAATGCCGGTGATATTGTTCATTTTGACAGCGGAGTACAAAATTTCTGGTTTTATCTTTTAACGATGGGTGGAACAGGAACCAATGATGTTTTGGATGCCTATATTGTTGCGGGAATCGGAGTTGATGATGCAGGAGCAATTGCTTATAGAGATAATGCATTTTATTTAACTCCCGGAAGTGATTTTGCAGATAGCAGATATTATTCAGTGGTTGCCGCCGAAGATCTTTTTGGAGCATGCTCTCAACAAGTTCAACAAACAACAAATGCATGGCATGCAGTTGGTGTTGGATTGCCTTATCAAAACATTACCATTTCTTCATTTACAAATGCGAATACGGTAAGTTGTTCAGTTCCAATTACGGTTAGTTTTACTAATCTGAGTACTAATGCGAATTCGTATGCATGGAATTTTGGGGATGGTGGTACTAGTTCATTGGAAAATCCAACTCATGCTTATGCTGCGGCTGGAACTTATGCTGTTGAATTGATTGCAACAGGATGTGGAACGAATGTTTCAGACACATTTCAAACCAGTATTACTATTTCACCAGGAAGCTCAACGCTGAATCTTGATCCTTTAGAAGCTAATTATATTAGTTGTTGTTCGGGAACCTTGTTTGATTCAGGTGGGCCACTTGGTGATTATGCTGATGGCGAAGTAGGTATTGCAACTATACAAGTTCCAGCAGGGAATATTGTTAATATTGATTTTTCAAGTTTCGATTTAGAAGATACATACGATTTTCTTACTCTTTATAACGGCCCCGATAATTCATATCCTGTTATTGGGGCTTATACAGGAGCAACTCTTCCTAATGGAGGATCCACAATCTTCTCAACAACAAATCAGGTATATGTGGAATTTACCTCGGATTGGTCAGTAATTGCTACAGGCTTTGAATTTAGTTGGTATTGCACTCCACCTGCACCACCTGTTTCTGATTTTTCATCCAACATTACAACGGTTTGTGTTGGGTCGTATATTGAATATTATAACAATTCGATATATGACGATTCTGTAAGCTGGAACTTTCAGGGAGGTGCACCAGGAACAAGCAATGCAGATACCGCATGGGTATTATATAACGTTGTGGGATCATACACTACAACACTTACTGCTTCTAATATTCTTGGAACTAATTCATCTACATCTACAATAGTTGTTGCCCCAATTCCAACACCAAGTATTTCCTTGGTTGGAAACGTATGCACTGTAACTCCGGCTTTTGCATCTTATCAATGGTATTGGAATGGAACTCCCGTTACAGGTGGTAATTCACAAAGTTATACTGTTATTGAGGGTGGAGAATATTGGTGTGTTGTTACGGATAATAATAATTGCTATAATTATTCCAGTTCAGTGATAAGTACACTTGATGTGGAGAAGCTCGAATCCGGAACCATATTCATTTATCCTAATCCCTCGTCTGATTTTATTAATATCAATACTGACCTTTTCCCCAATGGATATCTTATCAGGTTGACAAATGTATTGGGAGAAACGATTTATTCAACAAATGTCTATAGCTTGAACACAACAATAGATGTAAGTACAATTAGAAGGGGGACTTATATTGTTCGGGTGTCTGATGGTGTTAAAGAGGTCACACAAAAAATTATCGTGATAAGATAATTAGAAAGGCGAATTGAAAGAAGTATTCTTTGTTTGAACATTCTTTACAATAGTTCCTTTCTCCAGGTCAAAGGTGATCTCGACTCTTGTGTTTTTGGTAAAATTTTCTTCATGAAGATAAACACAATCGATGCTATACTCGTTCAATAATGTATGTTCTTCCCATACTCCTTCGAATTCTGATTCTATAACAGCTCTTATTTTATGGTTCCCAGTAGGGATCTCAATTGTTACATGATTTTCTTCGGATTCAATTTTGGCGAGTGAAACTCCCTTAACCGCGTCGTCAAGGTAAACTTTTAGACGGGTGTTGATGTCCTTACCTTCACCTTCATGTATAAATTTATATTTAAAGGTAATCGTGATCAGTCTTACTTTTTGAGCTTGACTTACGTTGAAAAGAATTAATGAAAAGGCAACGGCGATAAATACTTTTAATTTCATTGGAATGGTAATTATTTGACTGCGAAAGTAACAAAACGGAATGGTTTGTCCTATCCAATACTAGTTTTCAGGTTTTTTTAATTCACAGGGAATGAGCACCCTTTTATTGTTTTAGAAAGGCAATAATCTTCTTGTAAGCGTCTTTCTGAGCAGTGACTAGGTCATCGTTCAATACAACTTGATCGAATTTATCCTGAAATAGCATTTCTTTATCAGCCTTGGCAACTCTCATTTGAATGGCTTCTTCGGTTTCTGTTCCCCTTTTGCGTAACCTTTCTTCGAGGATTTGGATGGTAGGAGGCATAATAAAGATCGATAAGGCTTTATTCTTAAAATACTTTTTAAGATTTACTCCACCTTTTACATCTACATCAAATAAAACGATGTTTCCTTTCGCCCAGATTCTTTCTACCTCCGATTTAAGTGTTCCATAAAACAAGTCGGTATATACTTCTTCCCATTCCACGAAATCTTCTTGTTCAATTTTCTTTTTGAATTCATTGATGGTTAAGAAATAATAGTCGTTGCCATTTTTCTCCTGACCCCGGATTGCACGTGTGGTTGCGGATACCGAGAACTCACAGCGCTCAATATGTTCAAGGATGTACTTTGTAATAGTAGTTTTACCTGCACCGCTAGGGGCTGAAAATATGACCACCTTCTCAAGCTCCATTCTACAAAACGTTCAATACCTGTTCTTTAATTTTTTCTAACTCATCCTTCATAAGAACAACCAGCTTTTGAATATCAGAGTCATTCGCTTTTGAACCAAGCGTGTTAATCTCTCTTCCCATTTCCTGTCCAATGAAATTTAATTTTCTTCCATTGAATCCTTCTGATTTTAAAGTCTCAACAAAATACTCAAGGTGACTTCTCAGACGAATTTTTTCTTCAGTAATATCCAGTTTTTCTAAATAGAAAATAATCTCTTGTTCAAAACGGTCCTTATCAACTTTTCCTTCCTTAATAGAATCTTCCAAGTTTTTCATGAGCCTTTCTCTTAAACGTGTTACTCTGTTTGTCTCAAACGGTTCTACACCAGTCATCAACTCTTCAATGCGTTTTACATGGTCAATTAATGCAATTTGTAATTGCTCTCCTTCTGATCTTCTGAATTTCATGCATTGGTCTAATGCTTCTATTGCAACGGCCTCGATCCCTTTCCATTCTTTCTCAGTAATTTCTCCATCTGCGGGCTTTACAACATCCTGCATCCTGAAAATAATCTGCATCCAATCAGTATCGGTATTTAATTCAGTCCCAATTTTAGTAAGTTGATTATAATATGATTTTACTAACCCGGCATCAATTTTAACGTTGCTACTTTCACCCAAATCCTCCTGATTAAGCCAGAAGTCGATTTTGCCTCTATCGAGTTTATTGCTAATTAAATTGCGCAACTCATTTTCTTTTTCCCGATACATTCCCGGAATCTTCAGATTCACATCAAGCCCTTTACTATTTAAAGTTCTCACTTCAATAGTAAGCTTCTTTCCATTTACTTCTTTACTGCATTTACCGTATCCGGTCATTGAATAAATCATACTTTTACGAATTAAAAATGCAAAATCAAAAATGCAAAATTAGGCTGAATGCTCCTGCGTTTGCATTTTTAATTTTACATTTTACATTTTTAATTGTTCTTGTTTTATAGTTCCTAATTCTTTTCCAATTTTGGTGAATGCTCCAATAGCTTTGTCCAAATGCTCTTTTTCATGCGCTGCAGAAATTTGAACACGAATACGTGCCTGACCTTTTGCCACAACAGGATAAAAGAATCCAATTACATAAATACCCTCTGCTAATAATTTTTGTGCAAAGTCCTGAGCTAGTTTTGCATCATATAGCATGATTGGAATAATTGCAGATTCTCCGTTTTTATAATCAAGACCTGACTTTTTAATTCCTTCTTTAAAATATTGAATGTTCGATTCTAATTTATCTCTTAAAGTTGTTGCTTCGCTCAACATATCAAAAACAGCAATAGAAGCTCCAACAATAGATGGTGATAATGAATTGGAAAATAAATATGGACGACTGCGTTGACGCAGCATTTCGATGATCTCTTTTTTACCCGTTGTAAATCCTCCCATTGCGCCACCTAAAGCTTTACCTAAAGTTCCGGTGATAATATCAACCCGACTCATTACATTTTTTAATTCAACAGTTCCTCTTCCTGTTTTGCCAATGAAGCCAGTGGCGTGACTTTCATCAACCATCACCAGCGCATCATACTTATCTGCTAGGTCACAAATTTTATCTAATGGAGCAACGAATCCGTCCATTGAGAATACACCATCCGTAACTATTATTTTGAAACGATGTTTGGAGGCTTGCTTTAATTGTTCTTCCAAATCAGCCATGTCGGAATTTTTATATCGATAGCGAGCTGATTTACACAAACGAACTCCATCAATAATTGAAGCGTGATTTAATTCATCGGAAATGATGGCATCTTCTTCTCCAAATAAAGGTTCGAAAACTCCACCATTTGCATCAAAACATGCAGCATATAAAATGGTATCTTCTTGTTCAAGAAATTTTGAAATCTTTTGTTCAAGTGTTTTATGAATATCCTGAGTTCCACAAATAAAGCGAACGGAACTCATTCCGTAACCATGTTGATCTAAGGTTTTATGAGCAGCTTCCTTAACTTTTGGATGACTTGAAAGTCCCAAATAATTATTGGCACAAAAGTTCAATACTTTTTCTCCAGTGTTCAAAGTAATCTCAGCACCTTGTTCACTAACGATGATTCGTTCTTTTTTAAAAAGACCTGCTTCTTCAATATTCTTTAATTCGGTTTGAAGGTGCTGTTGTAATTTACCGTACATAGTAAGTGCAAATGGTTATGCCGCAAAGATAGTTGTTTTTGTTTGTAGGAAGCGGCCGGGATAGGAGCGGTATCCTTTTTTGCGGGACTTATGGTGATCCGTCAACTAGCACTGGGTCCTTCGCATCCATGATGAAGCTTAGCGTATCAGGATGTGGAGGATTGGCGCACCAAAACCGGAATGTGTCTAATAAATACCGTAAAAAAGATTTAGCGGATGGCACATGCTGACCAAAGCGTCAGTATAAGCCGCCAAAAAAAAGAATAAATAAGAGATTTAAATATGAGGAGATTCACTAAAACAAGTTCAGGATGACAGAACTGGAACGTCCTAAAAAGGGAAAAAACATGAAGCCGGTGGAGGCCGGCTAACATGTTTTTCTAGAACCCAAGTTTATGAAAAGGAAGGAACGATTGTACAAATATACTATCTTAAACGAGCTGGGTATTCAATTGTTGCGGGTTTAAGGTTAAATTTTTCCTAAAGCCTGATAATCCCTATTAATAGGCTCTTTCGTTGTTTCCTTCAATGTAATTTACAAACGCTTTGTTCACCACTCTATTGCCACCAGGGGTAGGGTAGTTGCCTGTAAAGTACCAGTCGCCCAAGTGATTTGGACAAGCTTTATGCAGATTATCAACAGATTGGTAAATGATCTTGGTTTCTGCCTTAATAGTTGGCGGACGAAGCAATTCGGTGATTTTCTCAGAAATCTCTAAGTAAGTGAATGGTTCGTAGATCTTTTTCACCATGTTTACATTTTTTTCGACAGGAAGCAAAAGTTGGGCCTTAGCCTCAGCATAAACATCCTGGGTAAGTTGCCACATTCCACGTTCTATTAAAAGATCGATGGCTGCCTGAAAAGCAACAAAGTCTTTTAATCGAGCCATGTCGATTCCATAACAATCAGGATAACGGATTTGTGGGGCAGAAGAAACTATAATGATTTTTTTAGGTTGAAGCCTATCGAGAATTCTAAAAATACTTTGCTTTAAGGTAGTTCCACGAACGATAGAATCGTCAATTAAAACCATTGTGTCTACTCCTTTGTTGATGATTCCATAAGTGATATCATACACGTGTTGAACCATGTCGTTTCGATGGCTATCATCGGTAATAAAGGTTCGAAGCTTTGCATCCTTCAAGGCAATTTTCTCAACTCTTGGACGGAACCTCAATAATTTCTCAAGTTCTTTTACATCAATAGAAGAACCTTTCGCTGCAATCAATTCTTTTTTCTTTCCAATGAGATAATCCTCCATTCCATTTACCATTCCGTAAAAGGCAACTTCGGCTGTATTGGGAATAAATGAAAACACTGTATTTTCAAGATCGTAATTGATCTCTTTTAAAATATTATCGCAGGTATATAACCCTAGTTTTTTTCTTTCATCATAAATAGAAGCATCGTTTCCTCTAGAGAAATAGATACGTTCAAATGAACATTGTCTTTTTTCTATCGGAGGTAAAATTTCATCTATTGAAACGGTTCCGTCTTTTTTGATAATAAATGCATGACCCGGATCCAATTCCTTGATCTCTTCAAGATCTAAATTAAAGGCGGTTTGAATAATTGGGCGCTCGGAAGCCACTACCGCAATTTCATCGTCATGGTAGTAAAATGCTGGACGAATTCCGGCTGGATCTCTTACTACGAATGCATCTCCATGACCAATCAATCCGCCGATAACGTACCCTCCATCGAATTTTTTAAATGCTCTTTGAAGCATTCCTTTTACGTTTAATTCGCTGGTGATAAGAGGAGTAATGTCTTTTTTAGAGTAACCTTTGTTTTTATAGTCGAGGTACATGTTTTCAACCTCTTCATCAAGAAAGTGGCCTATTCTTTCCATTACCGTTACCGTATCAGCTTTTTCCTTTGGATGCTGACCGATTTCCACTAAATGATCAAATAACTCATCTACATTGGTAAGGTTAAAATTACCGGCAACCAAAAGATTTCTGCTTCTCCAATTGTTTTGTCTTAAAAACGGATGACAGCTCTCAATACCATATTTACCATAGGTTCCGTAACGAAGGTGACCTATAAAGAGCTCACCCGTATAGGGCATGTTTTTCTGAAGCCAGATAGGATCATCCAGCTTATCCTTGTCTAATTCAGCGAAACGTTGTTGAATCTTTTTAAAAAGATGGGCTGTAGGGTTCTGCTTTATAGATCTACGGCGACTTATATAACGATGGCCAGGTTCTATTTCTATCTTGATATTGGCTAATCCTGCTCCGTCTTGCCCACGGTTATGCATCTTTTCCATTAAAAGATACATCTTATTGATACCGTATAAAGCGGTACCATATTTTTCTTTGTAGTAAGCAAGGGGTTTTAGGAGGCGCAATACGGTAATTCCGCATTCGTGTTTGATGAGTTCACTCATGCCGCGAAGATAGATAAATTAGATAATGGAAGGCTTTATACTGATTGATTTTTACAAATATTTGGCACAATAATAGTTTCGAATAATAAAGCCATGTTTAGTGAGTTTTGTACCTTTGATATCTTGATAAAGACCATTAACAATAGAATCCAAAAGTTAGTCCCAACGCTTGTAATGGCTTTGGGGTTTACCGTATTTGGATACGGCCAAACAGATGGTTTCCAGTTTATCCCCAATAAAGGTCAGTGGGCCGAACCCTATAATTATAAAGTTGAATTAGGTACTGGTGAAATTTATTTCAGCCCTCAAAGGATGATTTTTGCCTTTTGGGACCCGAAGCAAAAGTCGGAGGTTATGGAGGCGATGCACGATCATTCTAACCAAAATGCTCCAGGTTCAGGTATGGTTGATGCGGTTGGGGTCTATGCAGATTTTATTGGATCAAACCCGAATGCCACTATCCAAGGGTCGGAGAAATATAGCTTCTATAATAATTACTATCTAGGGAATGACCAAACCAAATGGGCCAGTGAAGTTCCCGTTTATGGAAAAATGGCTTACCAAAATATTTATGATGGTATTCAAATGTCGTTTTATACTGATAGTTCTCACTTAAAGTATGATTGGATTGTTGCTCCGGGAGCCAACCCTAAGGATATTCAGGTAAAGTATACAGGCGCAAACTCGGTCGCAGTTTTTGATGGAGGTTTACATATAGTAACTAGTGTAAATGATTGGATAGAACAAAAACCATACGCATACCAAATCATTAACGGACAAAAAGTAGAAGTGAAATGTGATTTTGTGGTGAAGAATGATGTTGTGAGTTTCAAGGTAGGAAAGTATGATCATTCCAAAGAACTAGTAATAGATCCAACTCTGATTTTTGCCACTTATTCCGGTAGTGTAAAAGATAATTGGGGATTTACCGCTACTTATGATTTTAACGATAACATGTATGGTGGTGGAATTGTTTTCGGGAGCAGTGCATATCCGGGAACATCAGGAAGCTATCAACTAAATTTTGGTGCGGGATTGTATGATGTATTGTTGTGCAAGTTTAGTAGTAGCGGAAATAATTTATTGTTCTATACTTATTTAGGAGGAACTTCGGCGGATGCTCCGTTAAGTTTAGTGTGCAATGCGAATAATGATATTTTTATTTTGGGTGTGACTGGTTCAATGGCATTTCCAGTTTCTCCGGGAGCATTTCAACCTGCTCATGGTGGTGGAACACCTATTAATGCAACAGGATTTAGTATTACAAATGATTTTGGCGGTGGAAGCGATCTTTTTATTACCCGTTTAAATTCATCGGGAACTGTTTTGTTGGGTTCAACTTATGTGGGTGGAAGTGCAAACGATGGTCTGAATTTAGGAAACATCGGTTTAAATCATAATTATGCAGATCAGTTTCGTGGGGAAATTGTTTTAGATAATACCGGGAACCCATACATAGCTTCTTGTACAAAGTCGGCAAATTTCCCAACAATAGGAGCATTTCAACCAACGTTACAAGGTGGACAGGATGCCGTGGTTTGCAAATTCAATCCTACATTAACAAACATGATTTTCGGTTCATTCCTTGGTGGAACAGGAGATGAAGCCGGGTATTCTTTACAACTAAATTCAGCGAATGAGATTTACATAACAGGAGGAACTGGTAGTGGGAATTTTCCTGTAACTCCCGGCGTGGTAAAACCAACTTATGGAGGATCAATAGATGGATTCTTAACAAGAATTTCTGCTGCTGGTGGTGCCATTTTAAGTAGTACCTATGTTGGAACAGGTTCTTATGATCAATCCTACAACGTTCAGCTTGATAACGCAAATAATCCTTATGTATTCGGACAAAGTACAGGAGGATATCCTGTAACAGGTGGAGTTTATTCTAATCCAAATTCAGGACAGTTCATTCATAAATATAATCCGTCATTAACTACAACCGGATTTTCTACAGTGATTGGAAGGGGAGTGGCAGGACAAATAGATATTGTTCCAACTGCATTTCTTGTTGATGTTTGCGATTATATTTATGCTGCAGGATGGGGTGGTGCTGTAAATGCATCTCATGGTGGAGGTAGCACAAATGGAATGCCTGTAACAGCTAATGCGCATCAATCATCAACTGATGGAAGTGATTTTTACCTCATCGTATTAGATAACAATGCTACTGGATTGCAATATGCCACTTATTTTGGTGGATCAATTAGTGATGAACATGTGGATGGAGGTACTTCCCGATTTGACAAAAACGGAATTGTGTACGAAGCCGTTTGTGCTGGTTGTGGAAGTAATAATGATTTTCCAACAACTGCTGGAGCATGGAGTAATACTAATAATTCATCGAACTGTAATTTAGGAGTATTTAAATTTGACATTTCTCAGTTTTCCGCAATTATAGATCCTGTAACCCCAACCACTATTTGCGCAAATGGAGTAGTTACTTTAAACAATGCAAGTACAGGCGGATTCTCGATACAATGGGATTTTGGAGATGGCACTTTTTCGACAGCTCAAAACGTAACACATACTTATACAGTTCCCGGAAGTTATATGGTGTATTTAACTGTAAATGCTCCCGGTTCGTGTTTAGTAGCTCAACAAGATTCTATTTTGATTACTGTTGAGGATGTTCCCGTTGCAAACATAGTTCCTGTTCCTCCGATATGTAACGGTGATTCAATACAACTCGTTGCTTCTGGCTCTTCAACATATCTTTGGGATGCAAGTAGCTTTTTATCTTCTACCACTATTGCTAATCCAATGTCGTTTCCAAGTACAACTACTAATTTCACCGTGCATGTTTCGAATAATTGTGGATCGGATGACGCAACTGTTACCGTAAATGTGATCAATGTTCTTGCTAATGCAGGTCCTGACATAACTATATGTACAGGACAAAATGCTCTGTTGAATGCAACCGGTGGGGTAAATTATTTGTGGGATAATGCGATTACTTTATCCAACCCCAATATTGCCAATCCAACCGCAACCCCATCAACAAATACGAACTATGTTGTTATCGTTACTGATGGGAATGGTTGTTCCAATAAAGATTCTGTACAAGTAGCGGTTGATATTTTCCCGATTGCAAATGCGGGCCCTGATCAGGTTTTATGTTATGGCGAAAATTATCAATTGATTGCAACAGGTGGAGCATCTTATGCCTGGTCACCGGGAACATATTTAAATAATTCTGCAATTGCAAATCCTATTTCAACACCGTTAACAAGTATCTTTTATTCAGTGGGTGCCACAAATAGTTGTGGAACAGATTATGATACAATTAGCATTCAGGTATTGGTAATCACAGCAAATACAGTTCCAGATGTAATTATTTGTCCGGGAGATTCAACTTTACTTACTGCAATGGGTGGAACTATTTATACGTGGACCCCAAGTAACACATTGCATCCACCCACCGGACCAGCAGTTTACGCAATTCCCGATATACCTACGCAATACATAGTTCAGGTAACTGATACTAATGGATGTTCGGATTACGATACTGTTTTTGTAGATCTTTATCCGGCTACTGATATTAATTTAGGACATGATGTATTGATTCCGTTCGGTGGAGAAACTCAATTGTTTGCTCATGGAAGCGGAACATTTACATGGACACCGGATTCGTTTTTAACCTGTGCAAATTGTAACAATCCTGTGGCAAGTCCATTTAGTTCAACTCTATATTTAGTGGAGCTTTTGGATGCAAATGGTTGTAGGTTTTACGATAGCATCAATGTATTTGTAGAAGGAAGTTTATATGTGCCGAATACATTTACTCCCAATTTGGATGAGATCAATCCGATATTTTTCGCTTATGGAACTGAGATTTCAAAATTCGAAATGCGAATTTTTAACCGTTGGGGAGAAGAGATTTTTGTAAGCAGTAATATTCACCACGGATGGAATGGAACTTATATTGGCAAAAATTGTCCGCTCGGAGTTTATGTTTACAGAATTGAATACGAAGAATTATCAGGCAAAGGTGGGTCTTTAATCGGCCACGTAAATCTGTTGCGATAACGCTTTAAATTCCAAAAGACAAATCCCAAATTTCATCGAATGGAATTTGTCTTTTTGTAAATTTACTATTTAAGTTGCTACATCAGCATCCGGCTTTGACGGTGCCTCCATTACCGTTCCGCATTTTTTGCAAGTACGCAATTCTTCTGAACTATAAAAGCGTTTAAATACTTCCAGAAAATCCTTCTCGATATTTATTAAAGGGAAATATTCTTCAAATAATTTCTCATTGCAATTTTCGCAGAACCAAAGCAATCCATCTTTCTCGTGTTCTTTTCTGCGACGTTCAATTACTAATCCAATTGTATTAGGTCCTCTTTTTGGATTGTGCGGAATTCTTGGAGGTAATAAAAATATATCACCTTCATTAATTGAAACAGTTACCGCTTTTCCATTTTCCTGGATCTGAACTTCAATATTACCTTCTAACTGGTAGAAAAATTCTTCTCCTTCATTAAAATGATAATCTTTACGTGAATTGGGTCCACCAACGACCATTACAATAAATTCGGTATCTTTCCATACAGCCTTGTTACCAACTGGTGGTTTTAACAAACTTCTATGCTCATCTATCCATTTTTTGAAATTAAACGGCCTTTGGATCTCCATAATTCTAAGAATTTGGTATAAATTTAATAAGATTCTATTTTAAAACTCGATGATAAGAGTAAATTTGTTTAAAACACGTGAAGAATGAATCTTGATCTAACGGGCAGACGGGTATTGGTAGGCGGCAGCACACAAGGAATTGGGAAGGCTGTTGCGCAGGAATTGGCTATGATGGGGGCACACATCACCTTAATTGCAAGAAATGCGGAAGAGCTGGAGAATGTAAAAAACGGACTGATCAATTTAAAACAGCAAAAACACCATGTTTTGGTGGCTGATTACAGCAATCCTGAAGAAGTGAAGGATGTGGTGAGTAAATATATTGCAAAGGGCAATGAGATAAACATTCTGGTGAATAATACAGGTGGACCCGCAGGTGGACCTATTTTACAGGACGAGCCTGAAAAATTTCTTACAACATTTAATCAACATTTAATCTGTAATCATATTCTTGCTCAATTAACAGTTGATGGAATGATAGCAACCGGATATGGTCGCATTATTAATATTATTTCTACTTCGGTAAAGGCGCCATTGCCAGGATTAGGGGTTTCAAATACTATTCGGGCAGCAGTTGCGAGCTGGTCAAAGACTTTGGCAAACGAAGTTGGGAAATATGGAATTACGGTGAATAACGTTTTACCTGGAGCTACTTCAACTCAGAGACTACAAGGAATTATTAAAAATAAGGCTAATAAAAATGCGCAGCAAGAGGATGAAGTACGGAACGAAATGTTGAAGGAGATCCCGCTTGCCAGATTTGCTGAAGCCAATGAAATTGCAAATGCGGTAGCTTTTTTAGCATCACCTGCGGCTGCTTATATTTCGGGGATTAATTTGCCCGTTGATGGAGGAAGACTTTCTACCTTATAAATAAATGAAGAAGAAGTACGTTTTACTTCCTATTATTTTTGTCCTCTTTGCACTCCTGTTTTTAGGTTGTGGTAAAGGTGCTGCTTCTATTTATATGCGCAAGGGAAAAGAATATTACAAAAAAAATAATTTTCAAATGGCGATCAAGTTTTTTGACAAAACCTTGGAAATCGATACTAACTCGTTGGAAGCAAAATATTATAAAGCATTGTGTTATTATGGGCTTGGACACAATCATCATGCCTGTGAGGAAATGTCTTATTTAATGAAAGCCGGTTATGTACCGGCAGATACCACGCTAAGAAGTATGGGGTGTTATTATTTTCCGGAGGATACTGTGAAAACCAAAAAAAAATGAAATATTTATTTTCTTTCTAAGGTGCAATAAGAAGCCAATCGTGTTTTGTTATCTCTTAAACATGTAAAAGTGATGAGGTCCTTGGTTGCATAGGTAATAATGATGTATCCATCGTTAACACAACTACCGGATTTGATTTTTTCTATAAGAATCACCATTTTTCCTTTTACCTGTTTAACGATAAAGGTTCCTTTACAACTCAATTCAGGATACTCAACGGTAATTGCATTCTGTTTGGAATTGCATGAAAATTTCATTTGCCATGATTCTTGATTATTGGTTTGGAATTTCCGGCCTTCCCAATTTCCGTCGAGCCATTTAATGGTTCTGGCATAAGTTGTGTTCGTAAAAAATATTCCTATAAAAAGAATAAATACAACACTTAAAATATTTTTTCTAGACGTCATGTGAGTTGAATTATTAGGTTAATACAAATAACGTTGAAATTTATTTTTTCCTGATACCTATATATCCGTATTTACGTTCAGGGATAGTAGCGACATCCTTTTTTAGAGTGTATAGCCCAAAGGCAACTAAATCATGGATTTTTCCCCACTTCCTAAACTTGCTAAATAGCCCTTTTTTAGCTATCTTTGAAGATTATTTTGATATAAAGATTATGAACGTTGAGATGGAAAAAATTCTGAAAATAGATAGTCAAACAGCTATGGAGCTGGAAAACCAATACGGGGCTCATAACTATGCACCCATTAAAGTGGTTGTGTCTGAAGCTAATGGCGTATTTGTTTGGGATCCTGAAGGTAATCGTTATTATGATTTTTTAAGCGCTTATAGTGCCGTTAATCAAGGTCATTGTCATCCACGAATTGTAAATGCATTGATTGAACAAGTGAAAAAAGTGACACTTACTTCACGTGCATTTTATAACAATCGTTTAGGCGAATACGAAAAATATATCACCGAATATTTTGGTTTCGATAAAGTGTTGCCAATGAACACTGGTGTTGAAGGTGGAGAAACTGCTATTAAATTAGCAAGAAAATGGGGTTATAAAGTAAAAGGGATTCCAACCAATCAGGCGAAAGTTATTTTTGTGGAAGGTAATTTTCATGGGAGAACATTAGCTGCTATTTCAGCAAGCACTGATCCAAGCAGCTATGAAGGTTTTGGACCGTTTGTTCCCGGTTTCGAAAAAATTCCATACAACGATTTAAATGCTCTTGAAGAATTATTGAAAGCTGATCCTTATGTGGCAGGTTTTATGTTTGAACCAATCCAAGGTGAAGCAGGTGTGGTTATTCCTGATGATGGATATTTGAAAGGTGTAAGAGACCTTTGTACAAAATATAAAGTATTGATGATTGCTGACGAAATTCAAACCGGACTTTGCAGAACTGGTAGAATGTTAGCATGTGATTGGGAAGGTGTAAAACCGGATATTTTAATTCTTGGAAAAGCATTAGGCGGTGGAATATTACCGGTTAGTGCAGTTTTATCATCAGATGAAATTATGTTGACGATTCAGCCCGGTGAACATGGAAGTACCTATGGTGGAAATCCATTGGCATGTGCTGTTGCAATAGAAGCATTACAGGTTTTAAAAGATGAGAAGTTAGCTGAGAATGCAAATAAATTGGGAGATATCCTTCAAGCAGAATTAAAAAATATTGATTCTCCTTTGATTGAAAGTGTTAGAGGCAGAGGATTATTTTTAGCGATGGTAATCAATGAAAGTCATGGTTATTCTGCTTACGATATTTGCTACGAGTTTAAAAAGCATGGATTATTGGCGAAGCCTACGCATGGAAATATTATTCGATTTGCACCGCCTTTAGTAATTACTGAGGAGCAGATTCAGGAATGTGTTGGAATTATTAAAAAAACGTTTCAATCTTTTCCTAAAAAAGCATAGTAACTCAAAATTCTTGAATCATATAAGGCATAATAATATGCATATAAGAAATAACTTGAATGACCTTAAATGCCTTATATGATTCAAAATAAAATGACGTTGAGGATTTTTTTAGAACGGCATCTCTGGTGGATGCTGTTGTTGTTTATAGTCATTCTTCAAATTCCATTTTTAAATGTTGATCCTGATCTTTATTTATCTCATAGCCGTGATGCGCATAGTGATGAAGGATTAAATACCATCCAAATAAGAAACTATGTGAATCATGGATATCTTGATCCTTGGGAGTGTGACAATCTTATTAAGAATCCTCTTTTTAATCTCATTCTTTTTTTACCGTTTAAAATTTTTGGAACCAAATTGATGGTTGCAAGGTTAACTGTTTTGTTTTTTATGACTGGTGTTCTATTTTTTATTGGGACACACATGCCCTGGAGAAAATGGTTAATGTTTATTATGCCTATCGTTTTTCTTCAGTTTCATATTTTTCAATATATGCATTTCGGATTGGCAGAAACAATGTCAATTGGCTGTATTCTATTGGGAATGTTTGGAATCGTTCAGATGTGGGATCAACCCGAAACATTTAAGAAAGTGGGTCATTTGATTATGGCTCTTAGTTTCTTTATGTTTTCATGGTATATGAAGATTCAATTTTTTTATATAACAGGAGTAGCCGGAATCTTGATCTTTATTTATCTCATTTGGGATTTAGTAAAAAATAGGGGAATCAAGAAACAAACTATAATCATAGCTGGGATTGCTCTTGCTTATACAGTTCTGCTCGGGATTCTTTATTATAAATTCTGGTATTTGCGATATAAAATGCCGTACGAATATATTATCAAGAATCAAACTGGTGGAAGATTCGATTTGGGTACTTATTTCTGGCAGATCATTGGTGAAAATCTGACGAGATATTTCAGTACCCAATATGCAAAACCTGTTTGGATAAGTTTTATAGTTGCACTTCCTCTTGGGATTTACACCTGGATAAAAGTAAAAAACAAATTGTATAAGAGAATTTTTCTGGTTTCGTTAATCTGGAGTTTATTCGAAGTGCATAAGATAGCCATTCATCATGTACCGAGTAGATATTTATTAAGTGCTTATGCTTCGATGCTTGTACTTACCGGGACGGTTTTATTTGGATTATGTAGTCTAACGATGGAAAGAGGAGAAAGGGGAATTCGAAATTTATATCGTGTTTATTTTGTAGGAATGATGGTACTAGTAGGAACTCATTTGGTTAACTATGGAATTAGTTTCGGAAGAAGGACCTACAGGGTAATGGAATTGAATAATTATATGTATCATTATAATTCGAAGAACATGGTTGTAATTGGTCCGTGGGCACCTACTGTAACATGGAACACGCAAATGAGATCATTTCCAGTGTGGAAGGATTTTTTAAATTTTAAAGACATAAAAAATAAATATCATCCGGATGTAGTTATAATGGAACCGGGAGAATCGGATTCGGATGGTGCATTTTGTGCTGATAATTTTGATATTGTGAATGAGGCAGATTCTGTAAAGAAAACCTGGATTGGAAAATGGCCTGTTCATATTTACTGGATGAAGAAATAATGGAAGAATTTATAAAACATAACAGCACTTTTCTAGCAAAAACCCTCATGGGTTTGGAAGATGTGTTGGCAGAAGAATTAAGATCTATTGGAGCAACAGATGTAATTTCCGTAAAGCGTGGTGTAGTTTTTAGCGGAGGAAAGGATATTTTATATAAAGCAAACTATTGCTGCAGAACTGCAATAAGAATCTTAACTAACATCCATGAGTTCAATGCACATAATGAGCAAACTTTGTATGATGGAGTAAAACAATTTGATTGGAGTGGAATCCTTGGAACAGAAAACACATTGGCAGTAACAGGAACAGTTTTTTCCGATCATTTTAATCATTCACATTACGTTGCTTTAAAAACAAAAGACGCTATTGTAGATCAGTTTAGAGATAAAACCGGAGTAAGACCTAATGTGGACACTGAGAATCCTGATGTAGTATTGAATGTACATATTGTAAAAGATCACGTAACCATCTCTCTTGATAGCTCCGGAACTTCACTACACATTCGTGGTTATAAAAAAGAAGCAAAAGAAGCACCTCTAAATGAAGTGTTGGCTGCAGGAATGATAAAATTAAGTGGATGGGAGCCCGGTCAGCCATTGATCGATTTTATGTGTGGTTCAGGAACTATTTTATCTGAAGCAGCTTTGATCGCCGAAAATGTTGCTCCCGGATTTTTTCGCCCGAAATTTGGTTTTGAAACCTGGGGGAATTATGAACCCGAATTGTTCGATAAGATAAAAGGAGAAGCCAAAGAAAAGGAGAAGCAAGGAATCAAAGGATTTATTGGTGGATGCGATCATTCTCCGGGTGCTGTAAAAGTGGCTTTAGAAAATTTAAAAGAAGCAGGATTAAAAGATATAGATATTGAAATTTCTGATTTTAAAAAATATGATCATAACTTTGAAAGTGGAGTGGTGATCATCAATCCTCCTTATGGAGAACGTTTAGCCGTGATGGATATTGAAAGTTTGTATAAGGAAATTGGTGATACCTGGAAGCATCAATACAAAGGATTTAAATGCTGGATGATCACAAGCAGTAAAGAAGGAATTAAATCGATCGGTTTAAAACCTTTTAAAAAGTACGATATGATGAATGGTGCACTTGAATGTAAGTATTTGGGATTTGATATTTATGCGGGAAGCAAGAAAGCGAAATATAACGAGAATGCCAATGCCTAAATGGAATCACAGAATGAACAATGGACGGAAGACAGAAGACGGAAGACAGAAAGAACGATTAAATGTTTCGGTCTTCGGTCTTCGGTCTTCGGTCCTGATTATTGCGTGTCTCGTTTTTTCCGTGTCGAATGTATCATCTCAAGTTATTGACCTATCATCACAAAAAACTGATTCTGCTAAAGTCTATAAAATACTTCCATATCATAAATTTGCATTTGGGTTAAAAGCAGGTTTAAACGTTTCACAAATATTTGGAACGGGAGCACAAGGAATCAATCATTTCGGTTTTGCAGGAGGTATAAGATTTTCTTATAGATTTCATGATCAGTTTTCGTTTGATCCTGAAGTATTATATGATATGAAAGGAGCTGCTCGTTATGCAAATCCTGATAAAGGAGATTACGAATCATTTTTTGTTGATCTCGATTATATTGAAGTTCCTATTATTTTTAATTTACATTTTGGAAAAAGAAGGAATTTCTCCTTTGAATTCGGACCGTCTATTGGTTTTTTGGTTAGAGAAAGAATAACCATTAATGGGGGAGTGGTAAATGGTTCAAATAGCAATTTTCATATATATGATCTAAGTTTTTTGGTGGGGCTTAACTATAACTTGCCTAAAGGTTTTGGATTAAATTTTAGATACATGAATTCGGTTGCACCCATACAAAGCACCAATAGTGTTTATCAGTCTGGGGTAATAGGCCCAGTAGGTATTGGCCAACTCAATACTGTTCTCAATTTTTCTTTAAATTATAGTTTTGGTTACTCAAAACCCGTTGTATTAAAAAATGGAACTATTGAAGGGAAAACCTTTAAGGAGAAAAAAGTAAAAGTAAAAAAACAAAAAGGCGATGTTGTAGATGAGGACTAGTAAACTCTTCATTCTTCTTTTCTGCAGTTTTACACTGTTGCAGGCCCAAACCATTTCACGGCGCGACTCACTTTTGAATGCATTGGAATTGGCTCCAATGGATACAAGTAAATTTAATATCCTTACTGAACTTATTCTGGAAGTATATCTTACTGATCCGAAAGAAGCTTTGGATTACAGTATTCAGATGACCAAAGTATCTCAGAAAATTGGAGATAAACGTGGAATTGCTTACGGATATTCTTACGAAGCATATTTCTACGAGATCATTGGTAATGTAGACAAAGCGCTGGAAAATGATCTGAAAGCTATTGAAATGTTTATCGAGTTGGATTCAATTACTGATGTCGCCATTATTTACAATAATGTTGCCGAGATTTACAGAGGAATGGGGGAGATCGATCTGGCAATCGAATATAATTTCAAAAGTCTTAAAATGAAAATGGAATTAGGGGATACCAGTTTGATCGCCAATACCATTAACAATATAGGATTGATCTATTTCAGTCAGGGAAAGATCAAAGAATCCTTAGAATGTTATACAAAATCTTTGTTTTTATATAAAGCAATTGGAAGTGAAAGGGGTGTTGCTAATTGTTTAAGGAATTTATCGAAAATATTTTATCAGCAGAAACATTTTAACGAAGTAATGGCTCTCGAATGGAAAGCATATAAGCTTTATGAGAAGAACGAGGATAAAGGAAGCATGCTGAGTTGTTTGAATGCTATAGGAGACGTGTATTATGTCAAAAAGGATTATCCCAACGCATTGTACTATTATTCCAAAGGTTTAAAAATTTCACAGGAGTTTGGGGAAATGCGGCAATATGCCAATATTATGTTCGATCTTGGAAGCATTAATTCTACATTGAAGAAAAATGAAGATGCGGAGAAGTGTTATCTTGATGGATTGGAGGCTATGAGAACTATCAAAGATAAATCAGGGACCACTGACGGAACATATTATCTCGGGAAATTTTATTTAGGGAATGGAAACAAAACCAAGGCGCTTGAATATTTCAGGGAGTCATATACACTTGCACTCGAACTTGGATTCCCTGTGCAGATCATGAATTCCTCAAAATATTTGTCACAACTATATAAGGAGACGAATCAACCACAACTGGCATTTCCTGTTTACGAAAAATATATTTTGATGCGTGATAGTATTGAACATGACGAAGGGCGCAAAATGGTGAATCAGCAAAAAGAACAATTCGAACAGTATAAAGAAGATTTCATAAGAGAGCAGGAACAAATTAAAGAGAATGAACGAAAAGAAAAAGAATTAAAAAGAAGTAACAATCTGCAATATTCAGCTATATTTTTGGTAATAAGCATATTCTTCGGATTTATTTTATTTGCAGGATTCATTAAAACTTCAGAGCAATTAGCTCAGTCGTTGGTCTTTGTGGCATTGCTCATTTTATTTGAATTTTTATTGGTACTTACTGATCCAATGATTGACAGGATCACCTCGGGTGTTCCGGTTTATAAGTTGATTGCAAATACGCTTCTGGCATTCTTGATCTTCCCGCTTCATAGGTTAACGGAAAGAAAACTAAAGAAAAAATTATCTAAACAAAAAAGTGGTAGTGTATCTAAAAACGAGTAAACACATTTTTCTAGGACTTGTTTTTTTTATGGTGAGTAATGTATACTCACAATGTCTCACAGGAAATTATAGCACCGGAACAGGGAAATATCATTGGGATGATGGCAGTAATTGCTATTTCCTTGGACGCCTGACAACATGGTAAATTTTATCACCAATAATATTTTACAATGTATTGATTACGAACGTTGATGTGAATAAAAGAATTGATGGAAATAAATTTAAAGGTATCTTCTTCGGGCCAGAGGGTCTTTATTTTTAGTGGAAGGATTATTTGATTAAAGGGTAAATTGTTGGAATAATCGTATGAAAATAATTTGACAGTACCATCGTCAAATTTTGCAATAAAATTTACAATAGGGTATTCCACAGCAAAACTCAGTTTAAAATAATTGGTTTTTACCTCTGGGAAACTGGAACCGGCAACCGTGTCTATATCGGGAAGTAATTTTATTTCAAAAGTTGATCCATCCAACCCATATATTTTTTTTGTAAATGGGAAGCTGAAATAATTATTGTAAGTATAATAATTTAAAAAATTATAATTGAGATTTAGTCTTGTATGCTCTTCGGGTAAAACATTCACAGGATCAAAATTTAGAAATTTCATTTCTTTACCTGTGTATTTGTATTTAGCGATGAGGTATTTTTTATCCGGGGGAAGATTTGTGATATGTTGAATACCTATAGGTAAACAGATTGTATCTCCTAATGCGAACGGAGGTGCATATGAATGATAGAAGTCTTGAGTTGGAGGAAATATAAGGAATTCCCTTTCGGAAAAATTATGTGGGTTAACACGTATAATAAAGACCCGTGAATAGATCCCTACGGTATTGGTCTCTGTTTTTTGATAATACTCAACGGTTGCTTTTATAAAGAGATTCTTTCCGAAACAGCCTATGTGTTGAAAATTGATGATCTTATTGATAAAGGATCTTTGGTCTTTTAATTCTCCCTCTATGGAATCATGCTTGTTGATCTCGTCAGTAGTTAACACCGCTTTTCTGATCACTTCATATTGAAAACTATCCGGTAGATTAAAGATCCTTTGTTCATACGTTTTTTTATTTAACTCTAACATAGATCCAAACTGTGCATCTAACATGTACACATTGGTAGAGTCGAAAGCAAACGACATATCTCTTGTAAACAAAAAGCGTGGATCTATGGGAATTGTATCCGTTTTTAACTTCCCGGGAATTGATTTTAAAATGTTGTATGAAAAGGCTAATTGGGAGAGAGGAAATGAGAAAAGTGGATTTTTGGAATTATTTGGGAAATATACACATTCAGAAGTTTTGTTTTTGCGATAGTTGTTATATAAAGAGTCGTTAAATTCTACTTCATATTTATCCCATTTCAGGTTGAATTTTTCATCAAGATATTTTACAGCTATCCTGGATTCATACTCGGGGAATATAAACCTGATATCAAAATTATCTTTCAGGTCGGTTAAAAAGGAGGCTGATCTGTAATAATTACTGCACTCTAAAGTATTAATAACTATTGCCAGATCAGCACCTCTTGCATTTTGAAAGAGACCTGCAAATAATAATAATACCGCACAGGTATACTTATATATACTATTGTTTTTATTTGCTACTCTTTTTCTCATCATGTGATTATTTTTTCTTCCAGATGTTCGGATCTACCTGATAAATAACAGAATTATCACGTCTTTCTAAGACAGGTAATTCGGTGGGTGGGTTTTCACCCTGCTCCATATTTCCGAAAACCATTGGAGGCACTGTATAAATAGTTAAAATAAATCCTCCGTTATACGTGATCTCCCAACAGGTACCTGCTGTCCCGGTACACTCAATTTGAGTTGAGGTTACCCATGATGCAACTCCTGCAGCAAACATGTTTACTTTGTCAGAACAATTACATGTTCCGTTACCATTGCCATCACCATTTCCGGCCATAAGGGTTAAACCTGTGGCTATAACCAGACTGATTGTTAAAATTATTTTTTTCATTTTTTTTGATTAATTGGTTTATTTCTCTTTCCAGATATCAGAATTCCATTCATAAATTACATAAGTGGTCCCTCTATCCTCTTCATATGGTGCCTGTGGTGGATTATCCTGTGAGTTTGAATTTCCAAAACTTATAGCTGGTTCTATATATATGGTAAGTACCCAGCCGCCGTTAGGTTTAAAGGTAACTTCCCAGCATGTACCGGCAGAACCATTACATTGAACCTGGTTACCATTGATAATAACAGCAACACCTGCAGCAAAAATATTTACCTGATCTGTCTGATTACAATTACAGGGTGGATCTTCATGTCCGTTTCCTGCATACGCATAAGCTCCGCAAAGCAAGACTAATACTGAAATGAGTTTTTTCATACTTAAATAATTTTAGTTTAAGTAAAAAAATATATAATTGAACTACTGTCCATTTTTTGTTTATAAATTTACAAATATGTATATAAAATGTCATATTTATTATTTATATAATTGATAATTAAATAGATATGTGACATAAATAAGATAACTGCCTTATTTACTAAAATTTACATTGATTTACCTTTAGTAAATGTAACAATAAATATGCCTTATTTAGTAATCCTTAGAAATTACGGCAGACCCGGTGGCCTTAATTTACAAATAGTAAATTGCAGATGTTTTGGGAATATTGTACGTGAAAAAGGTATTAATGGGTAAAATGGTTAATTCTTCGTCGGTATCACGATCAACTTCTCATTCTTTTCAAAATCATACAAGGTAATTTTTCTTAAACGGAAGTATGCTACCCAATAAGTTCTAAGGGTATTCATGTAATTGATTAATGCATTGTCCTTTTCTCCCTGAGCGATTGTTAAATTGGTAATGTCAATTTTACCAATGAGAAATCTATTTTTACTTACATCGTATCTTTTTAAAGCAATCTCATAACCGATTTTGGCCGTACCTACGGCATCTTGATAAGTAAGATATTCCAATACTACTTGCTGTACATCTATTCCTAGATTTTTAGTTAAGTAATCAGTTCGGGCAACCGATGCATCGTAGTAAGCCTTGCTTAATTTATAATTTGATTGTGCATATCCGAATTGAAACAAAGGAATACTGAAACCTATGGTGGCTGTTTGTGAATTTAAAGGATTTGAATAAGATCCTCCAATGGTACTTGCTGATTGATTCAATCCGAATGTTGCGGTCAAAGTTCCATCAGGGAAACGGGCACGGCTGGTTTGTTTCATATTGATAAGGTTTTGCTGAAGATCAATTTGATTTTGAACAATAGAACCTGAATTTTCTCTTGCTTCGTTTACGGCCTTGTCCATATCAATAATAAGATTCTTTATAGTAGGTAATGTATCCAGAATGATTGTTTCATTATCGTTTAAACCCATGAGAAGTTTTAAACGTTGCTCTGCAATTTCTTTTTGAACTTCTAATCTGGCAACAGATTGTTGCGCATTGATTCGGCTTAATTCAACCTGTAATAATTCATTCTCGGCAATCTTCCCCACATTGTATCTTCCCAATGAGATTTGGTAAATGCTATCGTTGATACTTACGTTGGTAGCCGCGTTTTCATACTGGATCTTGGCAATATAAAAATCAAAATATGAATTGGTAACATCTATGGATAATTGTTCAATCGATTCAGCATAATTACTATGGCTTTGCTTATAGTTCAACTTTGCATTTTTCCAATTCCATTTTGCGGGATTGTAACTTCCTAAAGGAAGAGATAACCCAAAGAAAACAGGGGAAGCGTTCCAATAGACAGAATTTGTATTAAAAAGATCAATTCGTCCAAGACTCGATCCTAACCAAAAATTTCCACCTAAAACGGGAATGGGTTGGTTGATCATTAAACCAACATTAGATATAGCTTGCGATGTTGGAATAAATAAAATGGTTCCGTTTGGTTGCATTACAGGATTAATTTGTCGGTTTAACCCCGGAAGATTTCCATTTAAGGAAAAGCTGGTGTACAATGAAGAACGTGCTGCTTTGAAAGTGTATTTGGAACCTTCGTAATTATAGGTAATTTCTTTTGTTTTTAAACTTCGGTCTTTTGCAATATCAATAGCTTGCAAAAGATCTAGTTTTGCATTCATCTGCGATGTTGCCTTATTCGCAATGCAAATTAAAACCAAAAACAGGAATAGGCGGTCAAGTTTAATCATGTCGTAAGCTATCTACAGGGTTTTGCATGGCAGCTTTTCGGGCTGGCCATATACCAAATAATAATCCTACCATTACTGAAATGGTAAATGAAATAACGATAGAGGTAAACGTAATAAATATAGTTAGCTCAAATGCTTTAGAAATAAGAACGCTCAGTCCAATACCCAATAAAACTCCAATGGTTCCTCCACCTATACTCATAATAATGGCTTCACTCATAAATTGCCAGATCACATCTTTACGGGTAGCTCCCAATGATTGACGCAATCCAATTTCTCTAATTCTTTCTAAAACAGAAGCCAACATAATATTCATAATCCCGATTCCACCAACGAGTAACGAAATTCCTGCGATTACTCCCAAAACCAGGTTGAAAATCTTTTTGGTTTTTTGTTCTTGTTTCAAAATCAATTCGGGCACGATTATTTCGTAATCTACAGTTCCATTGTGACGGCGTAATAGAATTTTCTCAATGGCTTCTGCCGAAGGTTGCATCATTTCTGTTTTATCGATATGCACAACCAATCTATCTAATTGATGATAGTTCTTTTTTCTTTCGGCTTCTTTAGATGCCTCGTCCATATTTATGGATCTTTCCATATCACCCAAGGTAACGAAGCTTCGGTTATAATATCTCAATAAAAATGTTTCTATAGGAATATAGATCTCCTTATTTGGATCACGAATAGATAGTTTCGACATGCTTTTATCGGAAACACTCTTGGTTGACAAAACTCCAATAATCGTAAGCCAGTTTGAACCACATTTGATTCGTTCTCCAATACAATTTCTACCTGGAAATAATTTATCCTTTACATCTTTTCCAATAATACATACGGGTTCAGAGTATTGTGCTTGTTGGATGGAAAAAGGTTTCCCTAAATCGAAATTTAAATCAGTGAGTTCAAAATAGAAATTTGTTACACCAACGAGTTTGCCCGACATTCTTCTTCCTTCATTGAGGAAAGTAGTCTCAAATTCAGACTCCGGACTGATATTCTTTACTGCTGGAATTGTTTTCTGAATATTATACGCATCTTTTAAAGTAAGTCCTTCTGATGTTTGTTTTTTGCTTTTTTCTTCATCATTTAATGCAGCAGGATCTTGTTCGATCTCTTTCCGTTTGATGATGATATTATTTGATCCTACTTCTTTTAACTGTTTGATGATCTCAATCTCTGTTCCTTTTCCAATGGCCATCATAGAAATAACGGCAGCCACTCCGAATATAATTCCTAATGAAGTGAGCAATGCTCTCATCTTGTTGGTCAGCAATGCTTCCCAACCCATGCGAAGATTCATGAGCATTTTGCGATTCAGCATGATCTATTTTTTATCCTTACCAGTTGCCGGATTCGTTGTAACAGGTGGAAGTTTTATAAACTCCATTTTAGCTGTGTCTCTTGGAGTAGTTAATAAAAGAGCCATGTTTTCGGTTACTCCCTCAGTAATCACAATGTCTGTTTCATTCGACATTCCAGTTCTCACTTCTTGCTTGTACGTTTTACCTTTTTCTTTTACGTACACAAAATATGCTGCACCTGTTCGTTGAACTGCTTCTATTGGTGCAAACAATGCATCTTTAAAATTTGCACAAAGAATTTTGCAACTGGTGGTCATGGATGGTTTTAACGTAGTATCGGGAGTGGTTACATCAATAACTACTTCAAAAACTTTTGCATCCGAATTTGGTTTCTGTTCACCTATACTGGCGACTGAATTTATTTTTCCTTGTAATTTTTTATTCGGATCAGAATCTAAACCTATTTCTACCAACTGATTTACTTTTACTTTTTGAATGTCAACTTCACTTACATAAGTAACCACTTCCATTACTTTTAAATCAGGTAAAGTGGCAACAGTTGGGTTCCACGGACTCACTTGCGAACCAACAACAATCTTTTTCCCATCCCAGGTCTTGGCATAAATTAGCATTCCGCTCTGGGGAGCCAGAATATTTAATTGATTCATTACATTCATTAAACCATCCATTTGGTTCATGGCTCTCGAAAGATCCGCTTGAATAATGGCCACTTTTGTTTTTGCCTGCGCAACTTTAGTTTTGTAATTTTCTAATTGTTGGTCATAATTTCGTAGGGATTTTTCATATTCGATCTCAGCGTTTCTTAAAATAGCAGGAGCCTCAAATTTCGATTGCTCTTTTTCTAGTTTCTTTTGTTCAACCAGGTATTTCTGATTTAACATTTCATCACGGGCGCCACGTAAAGTAAGGGTAGTATCGAGCTGTGCCTGTTTTAATTCGGATTGCCATTTTTGAACGTTCAAATTACTTTCGTTCAGTTTGGTCATGATCTCAGTTTTATCAAGTGAGGCAACATAATCACCTTCTTTTACGATGGTCCCTTCGGGAATAAGGTCGATGATTTTTATTTGCCAGATTTCTAAGGATCTTAATTCACTTGGAACCTTTATTTCGGTTTCGTTTTTAGCTCCTAACTCACCCGTGGTGGTAACAATCACATCAAACTGACCTTTTTTAACATTGGTAAGGAGTTCTTTTTGTTCAGGTTTTTTTCTGAAAATAAAAATGCAGACAATGATTAATGCAACAACTCCAATGGAAATAAAGAGGATCTTTTTCTTCATGTATTCAGCAGTTTTTAAGACTAAAAATTCTTAGGATCGAAAGTACTGCTTACCAACGTAATATTCCTGTTAATAGCGTGTTAATAGGTAAAAAAATGTTTAAAAAAGGGGATGACGGAAGACAGGAGACGGAAGATGGAAGTGAAATAAGGCTATTTTTCGGACTTCGATCTCCTGTATTTCGTCTTTCTTCCTCCTAAACGGATTTGTAATATGGCAATTTCATCGTTGCCCCAAAGTGAGACAGATAAAAAGCCATATATCATTTGCTTATACATTCATTAATACCACAACTCTACAAAAGTACTTTTCCTTTACCATGAGGCATTTCTACCACTACAAAGTATGTACCTGCAGGAAGGGGATTGCCCCATATAAGTTCCATCCCAATTATTCTGGTAATTGCTGGAATTGTATATTTCATTACCCCACCTGTTATAAAAACTAACCCGGCTATTGGGTGGTAATGAATCAATCACATAAAAATCATTTTTACCATCTCCGTTGAGGCTGATGAGATTATATAATACAATCGCTTCTTCTTCGTCGGTGCATCGATAGACTTTTACTGCATCAATAAGATAATATGCGGAAGTCACAGTTCCCGTTGCAGTTGTATCCCCAACTAAATTATATGTAATTTCATTTGTGGGGAAAAACCAACCTATAGTAAGCCATTTTTCTCCTCCTGTTGCCATAAAGTTGCCCTTCAGTTTTATCCAGTTAAGCGTATCGTCGATCAAGTCATTCGTATAGATCTGAGGAACAGGTGCAGGTAATAATCCGTTCAAGAACATAGCAAAGCTATCAACCGTTATGTTTATCCCCAATTTATTACAAGCATAACTGGCATTGTTCCCATAATTAATATACATTTCTGCATGATAACATATATCTTTTTTTAAGGGTGATTGAAGTTCAATTCTTACAGCTTCCCTATCATGCCACATGTTATTTACCTCGTGATAAATAAGTCCTGTAAAAGAACTTGATTCAAATGGATATTGATAGCCAAAACTAGTCAGATTTGGAGGATAATATCCTGAAAATGGATTACAGCTTGAATAATAATCGGGTGCTATAGGTAGATACCGAATTGATCGTGCCTTGTAAATATCGTTTTGGAAACCACCCTTTTACATTTTCAAAAAAACCTGGATCAATTTGATTCGTACATGAATCATTAAATTCTTCAAAGCTCCAGTTAGGTACTAAATTTTGTGGCAAGGCAATTTCTGCCTTGCCACAAAAAAATAACATAGCAATAACTACATATCTAATCCTGTAGTTCATCAATGGTTTACAATCAGCTTAAAGGTTTTCGTTCCGTTAACTCCTGATAGGTTTATTATGTATATTCCATTTGCTCATACATTCACTTTTATGGTTGTGGAGCTATTAAAGATTCCGGTTAAAACTACCCTGCCTTGCAGATCGGTAACGTTATAATTGATCTCTTCTTCATTAGCAGAAGACATAAAAAATTTATCAGCTGCCGGATTCGGATAAATCATATATAGATTTTCATTTTCCTGTCCATCATCTAATATTAAGCTGCGTTCTTCCATACTATAAATGATCTCGCAAGGATCATTGAATTCCAGCATTGGGTCTATGTGGTTCTTGGCAAATACACGTGCCTTCAAAACGGCATCACCATATTCGATCATACAAAGATTGGCTATTTCCAATGTGGATTGAATAATAATTTCATCAGCTAATCTATATTGATAATCATTTACTATTTGCTGCCATTGAGGAATAAGGATAGAATTGATCTCTTTTAATTTTGCCGGATAATTGCCGTCGGGAACCACAGATTCATTTAACGAAAAAGCGGCATCATAATTTCCTGCGCCTATAAGATTTTCCACTTCATCTAATACTCCAACATCAGAGGTAGTAATTTCTTCTACCAATTCTGTTACTTCCGCCGGAAACTCCGATACATCTACCAATCCGTTGATGGCTTTATAATCCCTGAGTACATTGTGTCTGAACATCCAGGTATGCTCATCTTCATATTTGGCCGTAATATTCAAAAGAATTATTTCTAATTACCTCTCCGCATGTAAAAAAATGTTAATCGCCATCTATATCGTCCGTACAATCAATAAGCTGGGCAAATGAATTAATCGGATAAATAATGATGGTTAAAAAAAACGCAAAACAAATTGCATTTCGGCAAGGTGCAAGAACTGATTTTATCATGTAGCTTGATTTATTTTGGTTGTCTAAATATACAAAACTTAATTAAGTTCTTATCTCGACTTCTAAAGTAAATTGGAAGTTAGACCAAGGATGGGTCCTTTTCTGTTTTGATGACGCTGCAAAGTCATGAGCACATAAGGACTTTCCTCCTGTCTTCCGTCTTTCTTCCTCCTAAATGGATTTGTGATAATTCATACGTGGCCGATACTCATTGGAGGTTGTAATTGTCATTAATTTAAGGGACTTTTACAAAATTAAACTTTTCAATTGCAAATTTCTCACATATTAGGATGGCTCGGCCTGGTTTTACTTTGGGTTTTCCTGAGTGTTCCAAAGGCTATTTTCTATTCCATAAAGAAGATACTTAAATTGGTTTGGTATATTCTTTACAATTGGATCTTTTTTCCACGATATTTTTTTCTAAGGAGATAGGGGGGTGGACGTTTACTGATGCTTCGATCAGCATAAAAGCGGCCCGGGGGGAGGGATATCCTTTTTGGGCCTATAGGCAAGGAACTCGTTGCTTGCGCAACTCCTCCTCTTGTTTGGATAAAGCCAACCAAAAAAGATAAAGCGAAAGACCGGATGGCACATGCTGACTGAAGCGTCAGTAAAAGCCGCCCTAATTGCCAAAATCCTTAATCCTTATTTCTTTCTATCTTTGACACGCATGGAAGCTTCTTTCTTCGACAATGTTTTTGAGGTGGCAAAACTGGTTCCCAAAGGAAGGGTGACCTCCTACGGTGCTATTGCGGCCTACATTGGATTAAAAAGAAGTGCAAGGATGGTAGGATATGCAATGAATGCGGCTCACGGCGACAAATCTATACCTGCACACCGCGTGGTGAACAGAAATGGAATGCTTACGGGTAAGCATCATTTTCCCGGACTTGATGAAATGCAAAAAAGATTGGAGAAAGAAGGAATTAATGTTAAAGATGATAAGATCGTGAATTTCGAAAAACATTTTTGGGATCCGGCGGTCGAGTTAAAACTCTAGGTTGAAGGTTTAAAGTTTAAGGTTGAATGTTCCGAACTCACAATTTTAAACTTTAAACCTCCAACTTTAAACTTATGAATATGGCAACGAGAGATGAAGTAGTAAAACTTTTAGAAAAAGTAATTGACCCTGTAACGGGAAAAAATATTGTTGAAGACAATCGTGTATTAAGGTGCGATGTAGTTGGAAATAATTTAATTCTGGATGTTGAGATCATTAGTCCGGCATTGCATACGAAAAGAAAACTTGAACAAGGGATTAAAGACGCTACCAAGGATACAGATTTGAATTTGCAATTGGCAGTAATCTTTAATGCAACCAGCAGAAGAAAAGACAGCAAACAGGTTTTACCGAAGGTGAAAAACATTATTGCAGTTGCCAGCGGAAAAGGTGGAGTAGGGAAGAGCACCATTGCTGCAAACTTAGCAGTTGCTCTTGCAAAAATGGGTTGCAAAGTTGGATTAGTAGATGCAGACATTTATGGACCGAGCATTCCAATGATGTTCGATACTCAATTTGTTCGTCCGAAAATAAAAGACATGGGTGATGGTTCTACAAAAATTGAACCTGTGGAAAATTACGGTGTAAAAATGTTATCGATCGGTTTTTTTGCTGATACTAATCAGGCGGTAGTTTGGAGAGGTCCGATGGCGTCTAAAGCTTTACAACAAATGTTTGTAGATGCTGATTGGGGAGAATTGGATTATATGTTGATTGATCTTCCTCCGGGAACAGGTGATATTCATTTAACTTTGGTGCAGGCCGTACCTGTAACAGGTGCTGTAATTGTGAGTACTCCGCAGGATGTTGCATTGGCTGATGCAAAAAAAGGAGTTGCCATGTTTATGATGCCAAACATTAATGTTCCTGTATTGGGATTAGTTGAGAATATGGCCTGGTTTACACCTGCTGAATTACCGGATAATAAATATTACATTTTCGGAAAGGATGGCGTAAAAAATCTTGCCACTGAAATGAATGTTCCACTATTGGGAGAAATTCCATTGATCCAATCCATAAGAGAAAGTGGTGACAGAGGTGTTCCAGCTGCTTTAGAAGATAGTCATCTTGCATTTGCCTCGTTTATGCAATTAGCAGAGAATGTGGTTGAGCAGGTAAATATTCGTAATGAGAGTTTACCACCTAGTAAGATTTTGGAAATTACGAGGAAGTAATTTCTCATACTCCCTTCGGTGGTGTTTATTGTTTTCCGCCGAATTCGCTGAATACGGAGAACCGAGCCATAGGCGAGTTCATGAAAACCTAAAAAACAAATATTAAGGGGAATAATACTTTTTGCTCTTAATTTTCCATCCGGCAGATCTCAATTCGGAGAAAGATTGCTTTCGGCAATTCCTTAAAAGTTGTTTACTTTTCTAAATATGGATTTGTTCACGTCATTTGAATTGAAGTTCACGAGTAGCCCTAGTCCAAGAGATTTGTATACAGTAAAGATTGCGCCCCTAATGGTATATGATAAGTCATTTAATGACATGAAATTTGTCAATTGGTTTTCTTAAATTATGAAAATAAATTTATCTACAAATAATATCTGGGCTTATTTTATTTGGAAATCGCTAGCGATTTCTTTCAGCGAATTTCAATCAGCCAAAGGGAAGTGGCGACGAAGTTTCTCCGAATTCAGCGAATTCAGCGGGACATAAAAAAAACATCCGCGAAGCGGATGTTTTCCAACAATAAATATGACGAAACATCTTAGTTCATTGTAATAGTAATCTTGTTCTTCATTTTCACAGGCATTTTCATTCCCATATCACTCATTTCCATTTCCATATCCTGATCAATCACTATTTCTTTTCCTAAACCCGTTGCCACTTCAATTTTGGCTGACCCTTTTTGAGTACCCGAAACTTTTCCTTCTGATCCTGGTTTTATTTCCACTATTCCATCGATGCTTACCTCAGCAATACCATCTTTTACCGAGACCAATTTATAATTTGAATTAATTACCATCATGATTCCTTCCATATTTTGTTCGATGTTAGAATCCCAAGTGTCTCCCACTTTTATTTTTTTGTCAGGAAAAACTGCAAAGCTGAAATTTTCTATACCACCTCTGTTCTTTTTCTTTCCGGTAGTATCACTATTTGTTGATTTGATGATTTTGCCAAATTTATCCATTTCCATTTCGGTGTACTGTCCGATCATTTTTTTCATGCTTTTGCTCATTTGTTCACCTTGCATGCCTGATGTTTTACCGGTTTCCGAATCATATTCGTATTTCATGCCCATAGTTTCACCATCCATCTTTGTTTTTTTATAGGTAGTGCGAACTAAAAAATTTCCGTTTGACATAACATCCATTACTTCGTAATCCATGCCCATCTCGATATTATTAACGGTGTTCACGGCCTGACCCATCATGTTCATTTCTGCATTGCTGGTCATTACCATTTTCATGTCGTACTTTTTGCCTTTGGTTAAATTGAGTCTTAACTCAATTTCGTCGGAACTTCCACCACCTTCATTTCCACCGGTTTTTTTATTTCCGCATGAAGATGCGATTAGACCTATACTTAAAAATGCAATAAAAATTTTTGTTTTCATAGCTGAGTTTTTTAATTTTTTGGATTAAGCGTAATTTTATAAAGTTAAACATAAAATCATTCCATCAAAACCCAAAATGCTCGTTTTGTTATGCTGTGTATCGTTGTTTTTGAGCTATTTGTCCAGTGCTGGGCAAAGAACGCAACCAAATCAAGGTTCAAGGCGTCTGAAAGATACACGTTACAAACTATTATTATGAAAAGACTATTACTCTCTATTTGTTTTCTTTTTATTCTTTCTGAAGTTTCTTCGCAAACAGCAAATTTTGAGTGGGCCTCTCCTCTGGCAGGACCGGGCAATGAGCAAGGGTCAGCCATAGTGGTAGAGCCTGTATCAGCAAATGTATATTGTATAGGAACTTTTCAAAGTGTTGTGGATTTCGATCCGGGTGCCGGGATTTATAACCTTAGCTCAGCTGGTGATTATGATATTTCAATAACGAAATTGAGTCCAAGTGGTGATTTAATCTGGGCCAAAAGTATAGGGAGTACCGGAACCGATTATGGATATGATATTGATGTTGATCATGGAGGTAATATTTATGTTACCGGAAGATTTACAGGTACGGTAGATTTTGATCCTAACGGAGGAACAACTAATCTAACCTCTTATGGTGATGGAGATATATTTATATGTAAGTATAGTTCCGCTGGAAATTTAGTGTACGCAAAACAATTTGGCGGCCCTTATTTAGATGAAGGTCACTCTTTAGTGGTGGATGCCAACTCAAATGTATATGCAACTGGTGATTTTGATATTGTAGCTGACTTTGATCCTACAGGTGGCACGTATACTTTAAATGGACTATCATGTACGAATTTATATGTTGTGAAATTAGGAACTGATGGGAACATGTTATGGGCAAAAAATACTTCGGGCCCCGGACAAGGTTTTTCAATTGCATTAGATAATTCGGGTTATGTGGTTACCACGGGTCCATTTTATGGTACCATGGATTTTGATCCAACTGCCGCAACCGATAACTTAACCAGCTTTGGGGAGTTCGATATTTTCTTATGGAAATTAGATGCCGTAGGAAATCATGTTTGGGTTAAACAAATGGGATCTGATAATGCAGGAGGTGGATTTGATTGTGGAAATGGAGTAGCTATTGACGGTTCTGGAAATATTTATTCAACAGGATTTTTTATTGGAACCGCTGATTTTGATCCGGGTCCTGCCACATTTAATCTTACAGCAGGAAATTACGATGCATACATAAGCAAATTAGATCAAGACGGAAATTTTGTATGGACCAAAAACATCACAGGATTTAATGCTGAAAGAGGATTTGCCATTGATGTAGATAGCGATGGAAGCGTATATACAACCGGAGACTTTATTGGAACTGCCGACTTTGATCCGGGAGCAGGAACGCATAATATTTCATCTACTTGGAGTGCCAATATGATGTTCATACATAAATTGGATTCTGCAGGAAACTTTGTTTGGGCACAGGAAATTGGTGGTAACGGAATTGGATATGATGTTCAATTGGATTTTGAAAAGAGTATTTATATTACAGGAATCTATTATTATGGAACTGCAGATTTTGATATGGGACCTGGAACTGATAGCATTACTGCCGTTGGCGCAAATGATGGTTTGGTTTATAAGATGTCGCAAGGTTTCATTGGTATTAATGAGGTAATGGACGAAACTGAAGTTCTTACTTTTCCGAACCCAACTGTGCAAATAATAAATATCGAATCTGAATTTGAAATTACCGATATAAAATTGACAAACAGTTCGGGTGAATTTTTACAACCGGTTATGAATTTAAATTTAAATCAGGCAAAAGTTGATTTGAGTAATTTACCCAAAGGAGTTTATATACTTCAAATAAAAACAACCAAAGGAGCTGCTACAAGAAAAATTGTAAAAGAATAGCTATTAAAAGCAGTTTGTTAGATATGGCGGCAATGCACTAAATTTAAAGGTTCGAGGTTGAGGTGGGAGCTTAATTCCAAATTTTTAAGCCCTCTACTTAGTTATTGATACTGCCAATAAACTCTAAAAACTCATGTTTTCTTCTTTGAGAAATAGGCAGGGTATCTCCATTATGCATGAGAATATATCCACCATCTTTGGTTTTGTACGATTTGAAATGTACAATATTAATCAGATGCGAATTATGAATCCTGTAAAAACCACTATCAGTTAAGATCTCTTCATAATTGCCAAGCGTTTTGGCTGATAATAAAGATGTTCCATTTAAAAGGTATAGGGTTGAATAATTGGAGGAGGATTCAATCCGAATTATCTGACTTTTATCAATTGACTGAAATCCATCATTGGTTTTTACAATTAAAAGCTGATTGATGTGATTCTTTACGCTGGAGATTAGGTTATCGTAATTGTTCTTTTTACTTAGTTTAAAATCAATTTTGTTGATGGCATCAATTAGATCCTGATCTTCAAAGGGTTTTAAAATATAGTCAATGGAGGAATATTTAAAAGCTTTAACCGCATAGCTATCATACGCTGTTATGAAAATGAGAGATTTGTTTTTATAATCTATCTTTTCTAAAATTTCAAAGCTGTTGCCATCTTTTAGAGTGATATCCAGAAAAAGTATATCGGGCTCTAGCTCATTTATTTTAAGAATTGCCTCGTTAACATTATCAATTTTTGCTTCTACAATAATATTGGGGAAATGCTTTTTTATGAAGTTTTCCATATAAACAATACTACTTGGTTCATCTTCAATGATAAATGCTCTCATATTTTATCGGATTGGTATTAATATTTGAACTTTTGTGCCAATAGGTGTTCCCGCTTCGTCCACCAGATCTACAAATTTAATATATTCTATTTGTTTATTTTCCCCATTGAGTAATTCCAGTCTTTTTTGAGTTATTTCAAGCCCTTTGGATGTTTTATCTATAGGGCTTTTCTTTTTTATTTTTGACCTACCCACTCCATTATCAATCACCTCTACCAGTATATTTTCCTCATCTTTCTGGATAAACGTAACTGTTAATTTTCTATCACCTGTTGTTTTATTCTGAAGTCCATGAATAATCGCATTTTCAACAAAGGGTTGAATGATCATTGGAGGTATTTCAAGGTATTTTAAAGAATCGGACTCTAATTCAAATTCGTATGTAAATTCAATTGAAAATCTGAAGATGTCGCAATACGATTTTAAATAACCAATCTCTTGGTCCACCGAGATATAATTCATATCTACAAACTCGAGTACATTTCGCATACTTTTTGCAAACTGATGAACATATTTGTTTCCTTTTTCGTTATCTCCGGTATTATAAATGTTTTTAATGTTATTAATAGTATTGAAAATAAAGTGTGGATTTATTTGCAGAAAGAAGGCTTTGTACTCTGCTTCAGCTCTCTTTTTTTCGATTTTTAAAAAAGCGATGTGGGATTCGTTTCTTTTACGAACCAGATTGTTCATACGCAGGATGATTAATATTATTACTGAGAATACTAGAATTATAAGTAATACGATAATCACTTTTACATTTGTACGGTTCCAAAAAGGAACCAAAATATGAATGGGGATATTGGTGGATTGTGGTTTAATCTCACCATTCTCCATTGCGATTCCAAACTCAATGTTGTATTCTCCCGGAGGTAAAAGTGGCAAAATTAAATTCTGCCCTTCTAAAGTCTTCCATTGTTCATCGAATCCTTTTATTCTATAGAACGGGTTTGTGTAATTTAGATATGACCCAGGAATGAAATTATATTCAATTTCAATTTGATTTCTAAGATCGAAAGTTAATTCAAGTGTTCCAACAGGCTGCTTGGTTCCATTTACCTTCAATGAGTTCATATGAAGATAGTCATTTGCTGAGGAAGTAGTGGTTTTTATTGAATTGATAACCACCATTCCATTGCTGGTGGCTATCGATAGTTTTTGACCATTTAAACTTATACCATTTATCTTTTCTGATGGGAGATATACTAACTGGATCATTATATTTTTCTCAGCATCGTATTTGAAAATGAAGTTGTTGTTGAATGCTAAATCATAATCGTTGTTTCCGTAAAAACGATAATTTAAATCTTTTTTTATCGTGTTTTGAAATGTAGTGCAGATTCCGGTTAATGGGTCAAACCTTAGAATGCCAACTTTCGGCATTGAAAGCCAGATATTGTTGCGGGTGTCAATATAAAACGAGAATATTTTTCCTAAACCAATTTGTTTTAAGGGGTAGGTTTTTAGTAATTTGTTTTTTACGCAGTCGAATAAAATAAAGGAGTTCTCTGATCTTAGTACGAGTATTCGATCATTATAAATCTCCATATCAATATACTTATTGCCCTCTTCCACCTGTAGATAACTGTCTTCTATTTTTGCCTTTTCAAGGTCGGCTTTATCAAGAGAATATGGACTTAAGAGATATAGTTTATTTTTGAATACCATGTTCTGGTCCTTGTAATTGTGCTGCTGAGCAACAGCTTTTATTTCTCTTTTTTTGGTGTTGAATGTAAACCAACTCTTTTCTGTGATAATGGATACCACATCATTAGATTTGATTACAGAATAGATATGTCTATTGCCTCTTAAGTCATTTGTAGAATAACTGGTGAATTGAGTTCCATCAACTATTGATAGATTTCGGGAACTGTGAAGTAAAAGAGTTTGGGTGCTATCAATTTGAAAAATATCTGTAACATATGGATCTGTTGTAACTTTATCAAACGTAAGTTTTTGAATCGAAGTATCCGGATAAACGGTACATCCCATATCATATGTGGACAATGCAAAACTTTTATGATTACTATCAAAGCAAACGGAAGTTGAATTTGTGGTGTTAAAAAGTTTGGTAGACTTGTCAAAGTTAGATAACGAATATATTCCGTCTATAGAAGCAATTACAATACGATTATCAATAATACTAAAACTTTGAATTTCAGAATTTTCGGCAGGAACAAGACTAAAGCTGCTATCTTTTTCAGGATAGTATTTTATCAATCTTGGATCGCGGTTGTTTGTGTGGATACAATTATTAAAATACACAGCACTTATCCATAGACTGCTTCCAAATGCAAGATGATGTTCAATGTAGGAGTTCTCAGTGGCGTTCACTAAAAAATCACTTGTAAAAAAAAATACTTTGCCATTTATTTCGAAAAAATTCGATTTTGACATGGCTTGCTTTTGTGGAACATATATTCGGAAAATGCGACCAAATTTATTTATTCTGTAACTGCTTTTTGAGGTGGAAATGTAGCATTCGCCTCCTGAAGTTTGAAGAATATTTGCTATCCTGCTGCCATCTTCAATCCATGATAGGAACGGAAGATTTGATGAATTGTATAATTTCTTATCTGCATTGCTAAAGAGGCATAACTTCCCGTTGTTGCACATCATCCAAACATTTCCGCTATTATCAGGATATAGTTGCAAAATGTCGTTGTCAGTTAATCCGTCATCGGTTGAATAGTTAACCACTTCTATTCCATCATATTTCGAGACTCCTGCATCAGTCGCTAACCATAAACAGCCGAATTTGTCGTAGTTGCAATCGTAGATCCTATTGGTGCTAATAAGATTATTTTCATTTAAATTAATAGAATAGTAATCCTTATCGATCTGGGTATAAATGAATTTCCCGGGTAGAGAAATTATTACAATAAATAAATATAGTCTCCTCAGAAATTGCATGCTTATTGGGTTGGATAACAAGTATACATATTTTATTGATCAAAAGCTAGGGAGCCAACAAACGTATTTCTGTTCTCTAAATCAGATTATACTCATCCTTTGATAATTGAAATCTTAAGTAATTCCAAATTGAAAAAGCCCCAACCGATCCGGTTGAGGTTTTTAATAATCTATTATCTAATTAAGGTTACGTGACCTATTATTTCTTTTTTCGTATGATCACCCATCGGAGTATAAGATATTTTATAAGTATAAGCTCCAATAGACGCAGCAACTCCTTTTTTATCTCCATTCCATCCTTTTGCAAGATCATTTGAAGTGAAGATTGATTCTCCCCAACGAGTGAAGATTTCCATTTGAAAATTACTCACATTTCTTCCTACCGGAAGGAACATGTCATTATTTCCATCTCCATTTGGTGTGAAGGAATTAGGAATGAATAATTCGCTTGGACAATTTAATGTAACTTCTACTGAATCGGTTGATGAACAACCTAAAGAATCAGTTACCATTAAAGTTATGATTCCCACATCAACAGCATTATAGGTTGCGGCATTGCTTCCATCACTCCACAAGTATGAGAAGGGTGCCTGCCCAATTACTATTGGAGCGATCAATATATTGGTCAATCCACATATTGATGTATCGGAATATAAATTGATAACCGGAGGTTGACCTACAGAAATTGTTATTTGTGCTGTATCATTGCACGTTCCACCGTTTGAACCAATAGCTGTATAGGTATTTGTGTTCACAATACTGAAAGGCGTTGCATTTGTTATTCCACCTGTCCAACTATAACTGTTTGCACCATTTGCGCTAAGTGTAACCATTCCTCCTCCACATAAAATTGTATCGGAAGCGTTAATACTTAACACCGGTGGTGTAATTACAGTTACAGTTACTTCAGCTGTATCACTGCATACTCCACCATCAGAACCAATTACCGTAAATGTATTGGTGCTTGAAACCGTAAACGGCACTCCGTTTACAACTCCACCATTCCAAGTATAACTGGTAGCTCCATTTGCAGTAAGAGTTACAGAACCGCTACCACATAATAAAGTATCAGTTGCAGTAATACTAACTGCAGGTCCCGGAATAACTGAAATAGTTATTTGTACAGTATCATTACACAATCCTCCATTTGATCCAACTACAGTATAAGTATTTGTGCTGTCGATTGTAAAAGGAACACCATTTGTAATTCCTCCGTTCCAGGTATATGTAGTAGAACCACTGGCTGTAAGTGTAACGAAACTTCCGTTACATAACGAGGTATCGGTTGCTGTAATTGTAACAGTAGGAGGTGGGAGTACTACAACATTTACTGATGCAGAATCAATACAGAAATATGTTGAACCCGTAGTTTGACCATACACTGTATAGGTCGTATTTACAAGGGGTGTTACAGTATAGAAAGAATCTGTACCTAAAGCCGGATTCCATGAAAATGCAATCGAATCCATACAAATGCATCCACCGTTTAGTTGTGATAAGGCTGTTAGATCCACACTGTTTCCAAAACAAACAGTATCGTCACTTGTTGTTAAGTTAACGATTACTTCGGTTACTGGAACGGTATATATGTAGGTGTATCCCCAATAGTCTTCTGATGTTGCCCCAACAATACTATCAACTGCAGTATAGGTAGTAGTTGTTGTAAGTGGACCTATAACAATCGAATCTCCTGTTGTAATAAAATTGCCCAAGTCATCGTACCAAAAAACAGTTGCACCATCATCAGGATTTAAAGTTAGGATTACACTATCTCCTACACAAATTGGTCTGAAACTTCCACTTCCAATTGGAGTTCCATCAGAATAGTAACCTTGAATTGCTGTTGGACTATAAGGTTCGTAGCTGGCGACAAAACCATCTTGGCCTATCGCAGTTTCATTTTGCACGGGTGTTAAACCATCAAAATCTACAGTTTGATTAAAAATTCCACCAATATTTATTTTTTGCGCTATATGATTTGTTGATATTGCATAAGACACATCCTGATTTGTAGCACCTATAGAAATGGATCTGTATAATTCCCCATTTACTCCATGACGAGCCAAAACAAAATCATACATTCCGTTGCTGGAATAAGACGTAACTGCAGCCGATGGATTAATATCGACTCCTGATGATTGTATATTACTTGTTGTTACTATTTGACTTCCGCGATAAAAATCCATATCCTGAAAATAATCATCAAGACTTCCTCCCATTCTATACGACCATTGGTGATTTCCATTTAAATCGTATCTGGCAAAAAACCCATCGTATCCACCATTGTTTGATAAATTATTTGTACCTGCAGTTAAATCCGTATCAAATGTTGCGCTATTAAAAAGTCCTGTTATATATAGTCTGTTTGTACCAAGATTAACTCTCATTTCTGTTGTATAGCCTCCGTTATAAGTTCCATGCCATACATAATTTCCCGATACATCATATTTTGCTACATAGGAAAAAATGGCTCCTGAAGGGGTTACATTTATTACGCCGGCTCCCGGATCAACATCACATGTTCCATCAGTATATCCAGATAGATAAATATTTTGTGCATCATCGATAGTGATGTTTTGAATTGGATGCCATCCTCCACTAGTTGAACTAATAGATTTTGCGAATATTAAAGTTCCCGATGGATCCAATTTCAAAAAAACACCATCATTAACATTCACAGGCAAGGAAGCAACACCTGGTCCCGGATCAAAATCAACACTTACTCCTCCACTTACAAAGCTTAGGTATAGGTTACCTGAGTTGTCAACATCAATATCCGTAGCATGGTCGTTATTTGCCGAACCCATAGTTTTCGACCAGATATAATTTCCATTCAAATCGTATTTAGCAACATAAGGTGCAAGATTACCCCATGCCGACATATTTGCTACGCCTGCATTTGGGTCAAAGTCAGCCATACCATACCATGTACCAATTACATGAATAAACCCATTCTTTACTTTTATTTTACATGGGTATACCCCCCATCCAGGATAACTCATATCTACTTGTTTAACCCAGATAAAATTTCCGTCCTGATCATATTTGGCGAAAAAAAGATCATTATCACCAGTTGATACCTCATTGGTAACACCGGCTCCTGGATCAAAATCCACAGTTCCATTTAGTCGGCCTACTATATATACGTTTCCGCTTGCATCTCGTGAAATGTCATCTACAGTAGCCTCTCCAGCTCCGTTCAACGCGTCCGACCAGTCATAAAATATGTCTTGGGCGTTTGCACTGAGGATTGAGAGAAATTGAACTAAAATTACTAATAATGCTTTTTTCATGATTCCTATATAATGAGATTCTGCCTAATATTTATAAATGTTGATTGGTTTATGCGGCATTTATACATTAAGTTAGATGAGGTTAAACAAAAAAAGTATCCAGAAAATGATATTCCGAGCTTTCTGTTTAGCATTTGCAGCTAAACATTAGTATTTGATGACCTGGAGCCTGAGGTTTTTGCGGGTAAAGTTGAGAAACTGCTAGTTTTTGAGGATGACGTGACTTAGTGGTCAAAAACATCAATTCAGTTTTATTCTATAGTTTGATTACTCCCATGAGGATTGGAGGGGGAGCTGATTTTTGAGGTTGTCATTCAAAAATTACTCACGTTTGATTAATTTTCCGTGTTTTATAGCAATGCCATTTTTTGTCAATTTGTAAACGTAAATACCATTTTTCAAGTTGCCAATATCTATCCTTGCATTCTCACTAATCATTCTGTTAATTAGTATCTGGCCGGTTACCGACGTTAGTTCAAACTGAACGTTTGAATTTAATGGAATTTCAATACTCAATATATCCTTTACCGGATTGGGGAATAGGGTATAAATTCTATTAATTGCTCGATTGGGTTAAGAGAACTATTACATTCAATAAGGGAAACGTCATCAATCCAATAATAGGCGCAATTGTACAAGCCTCCGATTGAATCTGACAATGTGTTTCCGTCGTCAAAAAAATTGCCGATAGTGAGGAATTCTTCTCCCCCATTTGCGATAAAACTAGGTAAGAACAGCATCCAATTGCTGCTATCGGCAAAAGTTGGATCAATCATATTTGAAGTAATTTGTGGGATATATCCTAAAATGCATCCGCCTAATGCGTAAGCAGTGTCGTTCGAAAAATAGGCACCTATTCGATTGGTTGCAAAACCATAAACACCATTCCTTAACAAGTATAAACTAAAGCAATAACTTTTTCCTACCTGCAAAGGTTCAGTTAGTCGAACACCAATGTATTCCCTAACGCATCCGGCATTTTGATATGTGTAGAAACCCGCATGATTAGCTCCTGTTCAGGATAATTGATATCCACCAAATCCTACTAGATAAAATTGTGCTTGTGGACAGTAATAGGATCCGCTGGTCCATGCATCAGGTGAATATTTGGCCGGATACCAAAAATTCACAGGGAGCTCTGGAGATGTATGAACAGAACATCCTATTGTATCTTCAAAACTTGAGTTAGGTACTAGATTTTGACCATTTATACCATTATTGAAATGAAGAGTAGTATGGTCATTTGTTTTAAAAATTTAGCATCCTTCAAAGCAAGAGCTATTTTTGATTTACAAATACGTTGTTTTATAAAAAATTATTTCTTGATGCATTAGCATTTTTATAAATGTATTTTAAGTTTCGCAAATCATAAACATATTATGATTATTAATTTTACTTGCTCTGCTGCATGCATATTTTGTATGCGATTACTCATCAAATCCTGCGAATAATAAATGGAACTGCCTTAAGTTGTTTTTGTACGTCTTTAAACAATAACTTTGGTTAACTCAAACTCTCGTAAATGAAAAGAATATTATTCTTCAAAATGTTGCCACTATTAATTTTCCATGGTGCCAGCCTCAATCAATCTTTCGCCCAGGTTTATGTAGACAGCACTTATGAAGCGAATATTCCGGCAACGGACTGTATAAATACTGTATGGAATATTTATGGAGCTCTGGGTGCTTCTAATCATACGTTCAATGGTGCTACAGTTAATATTGTGGGGTTTAATATTACAGTGGATATAGAATATAATCTGGGAATTGTGGTTATACCACCATCTGTCCCTTTCACCCAATCCGTTAATTTGGGAGTCCTTTCTGCGGGCACATATAACGTTACAACCAAAGGCTTGCTGGATGGTACGTTGACCAGCACTTTAAATGCATCTTTGACCGTAAATTCCTGTTGTCCGGTTGCGGCATCTTTTAATTTGAGTGACTCGGTTGCTTGTGAATTGGATTTTATTCAATGCACGAATAATAGTATAGCTGCAACTGGTCAAAGTTGGTATCTTAATAATTCGTATGTTTCTTCAGCTATTAACTACTCTTTTACGCCTAGTTTTCCCGGGACATATATAGTTAAACTAGTAAGTTCTGATGGATCTTGCATGGATTCAACGGAACAAACTTTGGTTGTGAATACAAACCCTCCAGTTTGGCTTGGACCTGATAGTATAATTTGTGATGGTGACTCAATTATATTGGATGCCTTTTTTAGTGGCTTAACCTATTTGTGGCAAGATGCTTCTTCAAATTCTACCTATACTGTACTTTATCCGGGTAACTATTGGGTTACTGTTACTGATGACAATGGTTGTATATCCACTGATTCTGTTTTTGTTGAAGTAGAGGTCTGTAATGCTTCAATAAGTGAAAATAAAACAAATGATGATTATATAATTTTTCCGAACCCTGCTGCTGAATCTTTTTCAATTTGGTCTGAGACCAATCAGCTGGTAAGTATATTCATAAACGATGTCACTGGGAAAATGATATATAATCGGAATGTGAATGGAAGCCAAAACTATATTATTGATTGTTCTGATTTTGCAAATGGACTTTATATAGTAAATTGTATTGATGGTAATGGAGTGGTTGGATCAAAAAGATTGGTAGTACAGCATTAATTATTTATAAGTTCAAGTATTTGATTTGGGTTGGTTAGCGATTTACCTTGAATTATTTTCTTGGTAAATCGCTTTATTATTAGCGGCTCTCAGCTCCTCCTAATGTGCCCCAGACCGTACTCACGGATATTGTTAGCTTACCTATTATTCGGCAACTTGAATTGACTAGCTATCGAATACTCAGATATAGCTGCAAATGCTAATTTGATACCGCTTTTCTTCCGAAAATAGGCACCTTTAAGAATTATTTGAATCTATTATTATAATGAACCACAAAGAATCTATTAACTAAATATCAGCATTATGAAAACTTTTATCACCTCTTTCTCGACAACTGCAAAAGCTGTATTAATAGCGGTTATGCTTTTGCTATCAAAAACGGCGAATGCTCAATTTGTAACGATTCCTGATGCCAACTTTGTAACCTATTTGCAGTCTAATTTCCCTGGTTGTATGGTAGGTAATCAAATGGACACTACATGTACTTCCATTACAACTGCTACAACTGTTTTTGCCTATAGTTTAGGCATTTCGGATCTCACCGGGATTCAGTACTTTGATAACCTAGCCGACTTAATTTGCCCCAATAATAATCTTACCAGCTTGCCTAATTTACCTGCTACTTTAACTCAGCTTGCCTGCTATAACAATGCAATTACGAGCTTACCAACTTTACCACCCAATCTTCAGTCCCTAAGTGCTCAATTCAATCTATTAACAGCCTTGCCGGTTTTGCCTGTTACTCTAACGTATTTGAATTGCTCTTCCAATAATTTGGGATCACTTCCACCTAGTTTACCTCCAACGTTGGATCAGCTGCAGTGCAGTTCATGTAATTTGTCTACTTTACCTTTATTGCCCAATACATTGACGCAGTTACATGCATATTCAAATAACCTTACTTCACTACCCCTATTGCCAGCAAGTATCACAACCTTGTTAGTTAACTCAAATCAGCTAACTGATCCCTCTTTGGCTGCACTGCCAGCGTCTTTACAAACTCTTTGGTGCGGATATAATAATATATCCTCTTTACCTCCCGTGTTACCCTCAGGTTTGCTTGTTCTTGAATGTGCAGGAAATTCATTGTCAAGTTTGCCAACATTACCAACCAATTTGCAAAATTTAACTTGTTATAATAATATGATTACCAGCATACCTGCTTTGCCAAATAGCTTAACTCAACTTTTTTGTAGCAATAATTTGATAAGCAATCTGCCAGATCTTCCAATTAACTTAGTCGAGCTTATGTGTGATACTAACCCAATTTCATGTCTACCAGTTTTACCTGACTCCTTGAATGTATTATATATTGCTGGTACAGGCATTACTTGCCTGCCTAATTACCCATCCTATATAAATCAATATTATATGGTTAACCCATATGGCTTACCTCTTTGTGATTTATTGAGCGGATGTCCAATAGGTTATAATATTTATGGGAAAATCTATGGTGATAATAATTTGGACTGTTCCTACCAAATCGGAGAAAACTTAATGAATCGTATACCCGTTCAGTTATGGCAATCAGGATCGTTAATTGCTCAAAATTTCAACTACGGTGGTCACTATTCTTTTGATGCTACTTTAGGTAGTTATGATGTCGTTGTCGATACAACAGGAATTCCTTTTGAATTTGCATGTAATTATCCCGGACTTGATACAAATATCCTTTTGATAACCTTAGATTCAATAGCTGAGGATATTGATTTTGGATTAAAATGTAAACCAGGTTATGATATTACTATAAATTCAGTTCAAAGAACTGGTGGAATATTTTTTCCGGGGCAAAATGCACAGGTTACGAGTTGTATAGGTGATGCAGTGGTATTTTTTAATGGGATGATTTGTAATAGCGCCGGCATTTCCGGTACTGTTCAAATAACGGTTACCGGCCCTGTAACTTACCTGGGTCCGGCACCGTTTGCCCTCGTACCTTCTGTAGCTGGAAATGTATTTACATATAATGTTTCTGATTTTTCTTTGGTAAATGCGTATTCTGATTTCACGCTGATGTTTAACACGGACACTTCAGCTAATATTGGAGATCAAGTATGTTTTGATGTTGCGGTAACATCATCTGGTACTGAGAATGTTTTGTCAAACAACAATCTTAATCATTGCTTTGTGGTTATCAATTCTTATGATCCCAATGTGAAAGAAGTAAGTCCGGTTTCCAATCTTTCATATCCTTATAACGATTGGTTAACTTATACAATTCACTTTCAAAATACCGGAAATGCACCAGCTATTAATATCAAAGTATTGGATATCTTGGATACGGACTTAGATCCGTCCACTTTCCGGTTGTTGAACTCCAGTCATATGGTAAACACAACAGTTACCGGAAGCAATGTTGCATTTTTGTTTAATGAAATTAACCTTGAGGATAGTGTATCTAATGAACCTGCTTCTCACGGATTCGTTCAGTATAAGATTAAACCAATGCAAAATTTACCAGTTGGGACGGAAATAAACAACACTGCTAATATTTATTTCGATTTTAACAGTCCGATTACAACAAATACAACTTCAAATACAATAATAAGTTTATCTGGGTTGGGGCAAGAGAATAATATGTTGGTAAACATTTATCCGAATCCGGCTTCCGAATTTTTAATGATCCAAACAAATCAACTTTCAACAAATGCTTATATACAAATCATTGATATGTTAGGAAGAACCATTCAACAAATCTCTCTAACCGAAATGAATCAAATGATTTCATTAGAAGGTTTTGCGAATGGAATCTATTCTGTAAAAATTGTGGATGGATCAAAAGAAACAGTGAAAAAAGTAGTGATCAGAAAATAATTTCAATACGGTATTTATTGTAAGAGGGAAGCTTTTAGTTTCCCTCTTTTTTTATGCTTTTTTCTTCCTTTTCCAAAAATTTCAAGTTCCTCATCAGCCCTTTGTATTTAGGTCTTTGCACAGCAGATAATTTAAAGACTTCATTAAAAACTTCTTCCGTAATTTCTTTCCACTCGTTTTTATTCATGGATAATAATTTCGGATTGGGATCAAATGCTTTGGTTTTATTTGGAGTGCTAAATCTGTTCCATGGGCACACATCCTGACAAATATCACAACCAAATGCCCAATTCTCCATTTTTGTTTTAAACGTGTCAGGGATTTTTAAGGCAGCTTTTAATTCGATGGTAGCATAAGAAATACATTTACTTCCATCTACAATATAAGATTCTGTAATCGCATCCGTTGGGCATGCATCAATGCATTTGGTACACGTTCCGCAATGGTCTGTAACAGGTCCATCAGGTTCCAGTTCAAGATCACAAATAATTTCTCCGATAAAAAAGAAGGAGCCCATTTTTTTATTGAGAAGATTCGAATGTTTTCCTATCCATCCTAATCCACTTTTTTCGGCCCATACTTTATCCATGATCGGGGCACTATCAGTAAAAACTCTTGCAGAAAATTGTCCGATCTCTTTTTGCATTTTATTCACCATTTCGGTGAGTTTGTCCTTTATTACAAAATGATAATCCTTTCCGTATGCATATTTACTCAACTTCGGAGCGGTTTCATCTTCCTGTGTTTTTTCGGGATAATAATTTAATAGAACAGAGATTACCGATTTTGATCCTTCCACTAATTTTCGCGGATCTAATCTTTTATCGAAATAATGATTCATGTATTGCATTTCTCCATTCATCCCTTTGCGTAACCATTTTTCAAGACGAGGTGCTTGCTCCTCTAAAAAATCAGCTTTGCTAATGCCACAAAAATCAAAACCCACTTCTAGAGCTGCTTTTTTTATGAAATTTGAATATTGAGATTTTGGGAGCATCTTTTTCTATTGATAAGCTGCTTTTAAACAAAGAATTTTAAGACTGACGAGATCGAAAAAGCAGAGCCCCCCTCGGCGGATGAGCATTTTTGAGATTGAAGTCCAACGCAGAAATTCAAGGTTTTAAAGATGCGCATTAAAATTCAAGATCTAAATAATTCTGATCGGTGGAGCTTCTTTTCTTTCCAAGATGCACATACGCCTTATCCATGACAACTCTTCCTCTAGGAGTTCGAGCCATAAATCCTTCCTGAATTAAAAATGGTTCGTATACTTCTTCAATGGTTCCTGCATCTTCACCAACAGCAGTTGCAATAGTTGTTAAACCAACCGGACCGCCTTTAAATTTTTCTATCAATGTTGTAAGGATCTTGTTATCCATTTCATCCAAACCAAACATATCTACATTTAATGCTGCTAATGCGAATTGTGCAATTTCAAGATTAATAATTCCAGTTCCTTTTATTTGTGCAAAGTCACGAACTCTACGCAACAATGCATTTGCAATACGAGGTGTTCCTCTGCTTCTTCTGGCAATTTCATGTGCCGCATTTTGCTCGATTTCCATTTTTAAAATGGACGATGATCTTTTTACAATTCCGGTTAAAACTTCTGCATCATAATATTCCAATCTCGAATTAATTCCGAAACGGGCACGAAGCGGAGCAGTTAATAATCCACTTCGGGTTGTTGCACCTATCAAGGTAAACGGATTCAAATTTATTTGTACCGATCTTGCACTCGGTCCCGAGTCGATCATAATATCAATTTTATAATCCTCCATTGCGGAGTATAAATATTCTTCTACTACCGGACTTAACCGATGAATTTCATCAATAAATAAAATGTCATGAACTTCTAAGTTGGTCAATAAACCTGCAAGATCCCCAGGTTTTTCTAATACAGGTCCGCTGGTAATTTTTATACCAACTTCCATGTCATTGGCGATAATATATGCCAATGTTGTTTTTCCTAAACCCGGAGGTCCGTGTAATAAAACATGGTCCAAAGCTTCTCCTCGCTGCTTGGCTGCTTCAACAAATATTTTTAAATTTTCTACAACTTTAAACTGCCCTGTAAATTCGTTAAAGCCTGAGGGTCTCAGTACTTTTTCTATCTCCTTTTCGGTTGATGAAAGATTTTCGGAAGATGGATCTAAGTTTTCGTTCATTTCTTTTTATGGCGGCTTCGGGCTATCCACTTTATCTTTTTTGTTTGCAATAATTTTAATTCCGATTCATAGTGTACGGACGTATCAAGATACGTCCCTGTCCCTGGCATGAAGAATAATTATTGCAGACAAAAAAGGATACCGCTTCTATCCCTGCCGCTTATCCTTACAAATATACGGTTTTCATTTTAACTTTTTTAGGTCTTTTATACCAGAATATTCACTACTTTCGTTCATACAACACTTAGCCTTTTCAATGTCTTCATATATAATAGAAGCAGAACACATAACAAAGCGATATGCAAGTCATACAGCTTTGGAAGATGTGAGTCTGCAAATACCTGTCGGAAAAGTTTTCGGAATGCTGGGACCCAATGGTGCTGGTAAAACCACTATGATCCGAATACTCAATCAGATCATTGCACCCGATGAAGGGGAGCTTCGCTTTTTTGGTGAAAAATTACTCCCTAAGGATATTGAAAGTATCGGTTATCTTCCTGAAGAAAGAGGATTATATAAAAAAATGAAAGTAGGGGAGCAGGCATTATATCTGGCTCAATTAAAAGGATTAAAAAAATCTGAAGCTAAAGAGAAACTCAAAACCTGGTTCGATAAATTTGAAATGGATGGATGGTGGAACAAGAAGGTGGAGGAATTGTCGAAAGGAATGCAACAAAAAGTACAATTTGTTACAACTATATTACATGAACCCAAACTGTTAATTCTTGATGAACCCTTTACAGGCTTCGATCCAATCAATGCAGCTTTAGTAAAAGATGAAATTCTTTTATTAAAGGAAAAAGGAACAAGTATTATTATTTCTACCCATCGAATGGAATCGGTTGAAGAACTCTGCGATAATATTGCATTGATCAATAAATCAAAAAAAGTTTTGGGAGGTTCTGTAAAAGACATTCGTAAACAGCATAAAACAGATATTTACGAAGTAAAAATCACAAATCTTAGATCAGACCTGGGTGCTTTACTTTCAGCAAATTATCAATTATTGTCTACTAAAAAGGATGACGAAGAAACAACCTATGAAATAAAAATAGTAAGTGGATCATCTAGCGATTTAATTCAATTAGCAGGAAAAGCCGGAGATGTACATTCTTTTAAAGAATTGGTGCCATCTATGAATGATATATTTATACAAACCGTTCAAAGTAATTAGTTATGGGAAAGATCGGTTTAATTATAAAAAGAGAATATTTAACGAGAGTACGTAACCGTACTTTTATTATCATGACCATTCTAGGTCCATTATTATTTATTGGATTTTATGCAGCTTTAATATTTGCTATTATTTCTCAGGAAGAAAAGGCTCATACAGTTTATGTGGTAAATGACAGTCCATTCAAAAAGGAAATGAATAAAACTTTTTTGAAGTATAACGTCATGCATCCGAATGGGAGTTTGAAATTTGTTTTTGGATCTAACGATAGATTTGAAGCGATTGATCATTTAAAAGATGAGAAGTATCAATCTGTATTATACATTCCCCCAAACTGTCCACCACACTACAAAGGAATTATTTTGGGCTATCAAACCCGTCCAAGTAATTCAACCAAGTTAGCCATTGATCAGGAAGTAAGTAAAATGGCAACTCAATTAAATATGTTGAATGCCGGTTTAGACAGTACGTATCAGGACAGTATTCATAAATCTGTAACTGTAAGAATGGAGCAGGCTGAATTTATGGGAAGTGAGAAAGGGAGAGATAAAGAGAATATCCGTCAGATAAGAACCATGGTTGGATACATATTTGGAATTGGAATTTACCTTTTCATTTTCATGTATGGAGTACAAGTATTCCGTGGAGTAATGGAAGAAAAAACAAATCGAATTGTTGAAGTGGTAATCTCCTCTGTAAAACCATTCCAGTTAATGTTGGGCAAGATCCTTGGAATTGCATTGGTTGGATTAACGCAATTTGCTATTCTGGTAACATTTACAACCTTAGTTATTTCCGGACTTACCTTTGCATTTGCACCCGAGATTCAGCAACAGGTGCAGGCGGGTAGTGTGGAAACCCAAATGGATGTAAATGGCCTCAACGCAGGATTTTTTATTGATGCGTTGTATATGATCAAGCTTCATATCCTTATTCCTATTTTCTTATTCTATTTTATTTTCGGATACTTATTGTATGCATCCTTGTTTGCAGCGGTAGGTTCATCTGTTGATAGCGAATCAGATTCTCAACAATTTATGTTACCTATTACATTGCCGTTGGTATTTGCATTTGCTATGGGGCAATATGTAATCAATGATCCTGACGGACCTTTGGCTGTTACTTTATCGATGATTCCATTTACATCACCTATTATTATGACAGTGAGGGCTTGTGTGTCTGAATCACTTCCATTATGGCAGTTGCTTTTATCGATGGGGATTCAGGTGATTACTTTTTATATTGTGGTTCGTTTGGCGGCGAAAATTTATCGTACAGGAATATTAATGTATGGTAAAAAGCCCAGCTACAAGGAATTATTTAAGTGGTTAAGATATAAGAATTAATAAGATGAAAAAAATCCTAAGCCTTCTTGTTATTTTTATTCTCAGTATAGCAATATATGCTCAAAATATTACTCCCGATAGAAGAACCGCCTGGAATGTTGATTTTTTTCAAATTAATCCTGATACAACAGTCAATATTTTAAACTACGGAGCCGACAATACCGGTTTGGTAAATTGTATTCTGGCCTATAATCAGATTTTATCCGATTTCCCTACAGAGACTATTCATATTTACTTTCCTCCCGGAACTTATCTTTTTACTACTCCTATGAACTTCAGATCCCGAATGATTGTTTCGGGTGCTGGTGCTGATAGTACATTATTAAAGTATGATGGTTCGGGGGTCAATAATTTCATGCAGATATCCGGCGCAACAGTTGGAAGTGAAATTTCGGTGTCGTCACATTATGCTAAAGATGATCTTTATGTTATTGCATCAGATGCTTCCGCTATTCAATCCGGAGATTATATAAAGATGATTGAAGATGATGCAGGAAGAATTACCTCTGCATGGTCAACAAATCTTTTGGGTCAGATTTTTAAAGTGGACACCGTTATTGGAAATGAAATTCATTTTACCGATCCTCTGCGCATGAGTTTTGATTCTATCAATAATCCCAGGTTTATTGAAATTAATATGAAAAACCATGTTGGTATAGAATGTTTAGCCATTGAAAGAGTAGATGCTACTGTTGGTCAAACCAAGAATATTGATTTTAATTATGCTTCGTATTGTTATGTAAATGGAATAAAAAGTCACAATACCAATTTCGGGCATGTTGTTATTTCAAATGGATACAATGTGCATGTAATGAATAGTTACTTTAAAGAGGCGCATGCTTACGGAGATGGAGGTCAAGGCTATGGTGTGGTTCTACAATTAACAACAGGAAATTGTTTGGTACAGAATAATATTTTCGAACATCTTAGGCATTCCATGTTGTTACAGGCTTGTGTAAACGGAAATATTCTTGGGTATAATTATTCACGAGATCCTTTTTGGGATACTTTCCCAAATAATCTAGCAGGTGATATTGTACTGCACGGAAATTATTCCTACATGAATTTAATTGAAGGAAATACAGTTCAAAATATTGTGATAGATGATTCACATGGATTGAATGGCCCCTACAATACTTTTTACAGAAACAGAGCCGAATTATTTGGGATCAACATGAACCAACCATCAGATGGGCAAAATTTTGTTGGAAATGAAATTACCAGTTCGGTTTTTGGATTTTTTATTTTATCGGGGATAAATCATTATCAATATGGAAATAATGATGGAGGAATAGTAATTCCTTCAGGAACTGATTTAATGACCGACACAAGTTTATATCTCACTCTACAAAATCCTTATTACGGGATCATGAATGATTTACCGAAGATTGGTTATCCGAATGTGATGAATCAATATAAAATATTGGCCCAGTTAAATTACCAATCATACATATTGGCAAATTGTAACCAGGAATTTATTGCAGATACGAGTACCCTTGCAATTCAGAATTGGAGCACTGATGATTTTATAGTTTATCCCAACCCATCTTCTTCCATTATTTATTTAAATGGACTCGAGGAGAATGATTGGCTTGAACTCTATTCTTGTTCCGGAGTGCTTTGTTTGAAGGGAATTTATTCAAATGGCTTAGATGTTAGGACTTTAGCAAATGGGATTTATTTCATTAAAATAAACAACGGGTACTCTAAGTTTATTAAGTGTAATTGAATACGATAGAGCTAGGCCAGGCAATATTTACCTGTTTTAATTAAAAAATAACTTGATACTAATCAATAAGTTATGTACCTTTTGGGTTCAAAGTATGCAACCTATGGTGCAATCAAAGTCTTATATGTACAGAACGACCTTAACTCAGTATAACGGCAGATGGGGAATAGCGTAAAACATACTGATACAGAGCTAATAATTGAAGGCTGCATAAACAATAACAGTGCTATGCAAACTAAGTTGTATTATGTTTATTACTCTGCCATTTATAACACCATCAGCCGATACATTGCCGATGATGCAGATAGAAAGGATGTTCTACAGGAAACGTTCATTAAAGTGTTTAATAACATAAAGAAGTTGAAGGATACCAACGTTCTTGTTCCATGGATAAATAGAATAGCTATTAATTTATGCATGGATAAATTAAGAAGCGAGAAAAAGGTAACCCTTTCTTTTGATTTATATTTTACGAATAAATCTCTCAAGAATGAAAATGAAAACGACGACCCCGATGATTATTATGCAGATGGAATAAGTATTGACGATGTTCATGAAGTATTGGATCAATTACCGAATGGATTTAAAACAGTTTTCATGTTATATGCAGTAGAAAACTATAGTCATAAAGAAATAGCTCAATTAATCGGAACTTCAGAATCTAATTCGAAGACCCAATACATGAGAGCCAAAATTGCGATTAAGAATCTTGTAAAACAGAAAATAGAATGCAAAGGAATGAAGTCATAATCGGGCAGTTCGTAAAGACAATCAAAGAATCGTCACTTGATGTTGCAGGTGATCCGACTCTATTGAATAATATCTTCGAAGGACTTGAGAAACAGAAGAAGAAAAGAAAACTCTTCAATGTGTTCCTGTTTACAAGTTTTGTTCTAACAGGATTAATATTTGTTACATGGGGTGTTAGTATGCTTGGAAATCAAACCAAACAAAGTAAAAGTATGCTTGAGCCCAACGAACATTTGATTCCGAAAATGTCTCAGAATACTGAAGTGATTCCTGTTGATAAGGTTGAAGGGAAAAATACAAATGTAGCTCCAACTAAAAAGATAAATAGAACTACCACTAAAAAAGAGAACAACGATTTTAAAAACGTAGTAAGTTATAGGTTCAATAGTCATCAAGTGGATGTGTTTGAAAATGGAGATCAGGAGTTTATTCAGATCAATGTTTTCGGTGAAGATGGAGTAGAGCAGGATGTTCTAAAAATCATGGAAGATTTGAAAAAATCTTATAGAAAAAATGAAGTTTATGTCGATTCTGTAAAGCATAAGTAATTTTCTCTAACTAAAATTTTACGAGTATGAAGACTCTTTACATGGCCTTATTGGCGATGATTACATCGTCATGTCTTATTGTGAACGCTCAGGATTCTCATTTCTCTCAATTTTTTGCGAATCCACTGTATCTAAATCCTGCAATGGCAGGTTCGAAGGGTTGCCCGAGAATTACACTCAATACCCGTTTACAATGGTCGGCAGTTTCTGGAAACTACAGAACTTATGCCGCTTCTTTTGATATGCATGTAAATCCTCTTCAAGGTGGAGTAGGAATTAGGTTCATGCATGATGAAGCTGGCAACAACACTATTTCAAGTCAGAACCTAGCATTGATGTATTCATATTATATTCCGCTTTCCAGAAAATTCTCATTAAGGTTAGGAGCCGAAATTGGTTTTGTACATAGACATTTGAATACTCGCGACCTTAAATTTGGCGATCAGATCGATGATAAATACGGATTCGTTTATGCAACGAAAGAGGTGTTTGACAATGCTGATAAAATAATGTTTGATGCAGGTGCCGGCGCAGTATTATATAGCGATATGTTTTATATGGGTGTCGCATTTCACCATATCAACGAACCTAGTGAAGGGTTTCTGGGAACTTCTAAACTCCCTTTTAAACTTACCGCCAATATAGGTGCTACTATACCCATAGGAAAACGCCGTAAATATGCAGGTGAAGGTTTTATTTCACCTAACGTTTTATTCCAGGTTCAACAATCTTTTTACCAATTGAATATTGGTCTTTACGCGGGAAAAGGACCTTTTGTTGGAGGGATTTGGTATAGAACCAATGATTCTTTTATTGCATTGGTAGGTTTTCAAAAAGGAATTTTTAAGGTGGGATATTCCTATGACATTACTATTTCGAAATTAACCAATGCAACTGCAGGTTCTCATGAAATTTCTTTGGGATTTCAGTTTGGATGCAAACAACCACGTAAAACCTATAAGACATTTATTTGTCCTGCGTTTTAAAAAATGCCGTTCAGATGTAACTAAAATGTCACCCCTACGGGGTTTGTAGCTTTTAATTGTCACTTTAGTTGCCAAAATATTATCCCTCTGGAATTACTCTTAACTCCGTAGGAGTTATATTTTGGTAATACGACTGGCTTTGTTTTTAGTTTAAACCCCGTAAGGGGTGACGTTTTATTACAGAAAAACTGTTACATTCTCCCCATCAAAACTGGCGAATACCATACTTGGATGCGAATCCTGATGAAAAATATTTCCATCCTTGTCGATTGCGATACATCCGGCAAAACCATCAAATGGTTTTAATTCATCAAAAGATTTTTGGAACGATTGGTCTATTTTCATTCCATCAGTTACACGGGTAACAATTTTAGTTGCAATGGCAACTCTTACTATATCTTCACCAACTCCCGTACATGATACTCCACAATGGTCATTGCAAAAATTTCCGGCTGTAGTTGCTGAGTCAGAAATTCTCCCGGGAATTTCAAATCCTTTTCCTCCTGTAGAAGTAGCCGCCGCAATATTTCCATTTTTATCAAGTGCTACACAGCCTACAGTACTTAATGCTTTTGCTTTCTTTTTTTCTTCGTATTCCGCAATTCGTTGTGGAATGATGGGATCATAATTCTCAAAACCATTATTTCTTGCAAAAGACAAGGCCCCCTCTCCACCTAAAACACGGTCATCGTATTCCATTAATTTTTCAGCAATACGAATTGGGTTTTTTACATCTTCAATATTGATAACGCCTGAGAATTTTTTGGTAATGCCATCCATTAATGAAGCACTCATTCTTACTTTGCCATCACTTTGAATTTGTGACCCGGTTCCGGCATTGAACAAAGTATCATTCTCCAATAATTCAACTGCAAAAACTACAGTTTCTAAAGCAGTATGAGTTTGTAAATATTGATAGGATGCTTTAACGATTTCTGTTAATGCGTTTTGTTTAGCAACTTTTACTTCATTGCTTTGTGATGATTCACTAAAAAATCCACCGTGTATGATGAGCTTTGGCTGCATAACTAATCTGCTGAAACATGTTTGTGTAATATCAAATGATGAGCTTTTAGGTCATAATGATCGTACATACTCATCACATGTACCACAAGATTATCAATTGAAATAGGTTCTCCCATTTCTACGTATGTAAGATTTGTATCCTTTATGTTTCTTCCATCAACAAGGATCACAAGTCCGGAGCCTATAGCTTCCATTGAGTTGTTGTCTTTAATAAGCAATCCTGTATCTTCTCCCAAACCAATACCTAATACTCTTGGGTTACTGGCTACTGCCTGAAATAGTCTTCCTATTCTTCCTCTATGTACAAAATGTGTATCGATGATCACATTGTCAATTAAATCTAAACCTTGAGTAATTTTTACTTCTCCTTTTAATAAGGCTTCACTGCTTGATCCCTGATAGATCATATTGCTTGATGCAGCAGCAGCTCCTGCTGAGGTTCCTGCATAAACAAAATGTTCGTTGTTATATTTATCTAATAAAAGTTCGTGAAATTTCGTGCCCCCAAGAATAGAGGATAATCTTAATTGATCTCCACCTGTTACCATTACAACATCAGCTGCTTTTAATCTTTCAATGGCCTCACCTTCGTTTGCTTGTTCTCTTTTTTCGATGCTTAATACATCTACATTTCTGGATCCAAGGTATTCAAAAGCTCTTTTATATTCATGACCCACCTGTGTTGGAATTTTAGAAGCGGTGGTGATAATTTCAATTCTTGATTCTTCCTTGTATTTTGATTCGGCTCTTATTCTTGATAGAATTCCTTCTTCAAAAAAATTCAGGTTGTTTTTTACATCGGAGTCGAAATCACTTTCTGTAAAACTTCCTTTGTCTACCGCCCCCCCAACGATGATTAGAACTCCCTTTGGTGTCATGTATCTGTTTTCAATGGTTTAAGAAGTCAAAATTAGTACTATTTGACTTAGATTTCGTTATATATGCTGGTTTTTTGAAGAGTTAGATGTTCATAAAGGTTTGGGGTTTTGTTGGCAGCATGAAGGTCTCCTGCAACCTGAAAGCGGCCCTGGGTGGCAGGTGTAGCCCGCAGGCTGAGTGCCGAGAAAGGCGAGGACTACAGCAGAACACAGGATGAGCCGCCCTAATTTTTTGCTTTTTAAATATAATCCACATAAATTACAAACTAGAAATAACGGATACCTATGAAGATTTTAAGTGTGCAGGCTTTGAGAGGCCCAAATTTATGGAGCGTAAATCGTAAAAAACTAATTCAAATGCGCCTCGACCTTGAGGAGCTCGAAGAATTTCCTACCAATAAAATTCCCCACTTTGGAGAAAGAATAAGAAAAATGTTTCCTACCATGATGGAGCATCGTTGCTCCGAAGGTGTTGAGGGTGGATTCTTTATGCGAATCGATAGAGGAACATGGATGGGACATGTAATTGAACATATTGCGCTGGAAATACAAACCCTTGCCGGAATGGAAACCGGATTCGGGAGAACCCGAGAAACAAAAACTCCCGGAATCTATAATGTAGTTTTTAGTTATGTAGAAGAAAAAGTGGGTATCTTCGCCGCAGAATCTTCTGTCGCTATTGCCAAATCATTGATAGATGGGACCGAGTATGATTTGCAAGCTGATTTACAAACCATGAGAGAAATAAGAGAACAGGTTCGCTTGGGCCCTAGTACAGGTTCCATTGTTGATGAAGCCGTAGCTCGTGATATTCCCTGGATAAGATTAGGGACTAACTCATTAGTGCAATTGGGTTATGGAGTTAATCAAATGCGTTTTCAGGCTACCATGACTTGTAAAACTAGCAGCATTTCAGTAGATATTGCTTGTAACAAGGAGGAAACAAAAAGAATGTTGGATGCTGCTTCTATTCCGGTTGCCAAAGGCGGAATTTGTATTACTGAAGAAGAATTACAACCCATTATTGATAAAATCGGTTATCCGATTGTAATTAAACCTCTGGATGGAAATCATGGAAAGGGTGCATCTATCAATGTAAAAAAATATGATGACGCTTTAGCAGGATTTCACCATGCAAAAAATTATTCAAGAAAAGTAATTGTAGAAAAATTTATTACCGGTTACGATTTTCGTGTATTGGTGATTGATAATAAAATTGTTGCCGCTGCTCAACGTGTTCCTGCTCATGTTAAAGGAGATGGGGAAAATACGGTTCAACAATTAATTGATATTGAAAATACCAATCCGCGTCGTGGATATGGTCATGAAAATGTATTAACGGAAATTACTGTGGACAGAGACACCATGGATCTACTTGAAAAAATGGGATATGGATTAGAAACAATTCCTAGGAAAGATGAGATTGTTTATTTAAAATCAACAGCAAATTTAAGTACAGGTGGAACATCTATTGATGTTACAGACATGATGCATCCGGAAAATATTTTTCTTTCCGAAAGAATTGCCAGAGTTATTGGTTTAGATGTTTGTGGAATTGACATTATGGCTCCCAACTTAACACAACCTTTAAAAGAAAGTGGTGGAGTTATTTTGGAAGTAAATGCAGCTCCGGGTTTTAGAATGCACCTAGCACCTACCGAAGGATTGCCAAGAAATGTAGCAGCTCCGGTGATTGATATGTTATATCCTTTGGGTAAACCATCACGCATTCCTATTATTGCGGTTACAGGTACTAATGGTAAAACAACCACAACAAGATTACTTGCCCACATGGTAAAAAATCAAGGTTATAAAGTTGGATTTACTACTTCTGATGGTATTTATGTACAGAATCATTGTTTAGAAAAAGGAGATACAACAGGTCCTCTTAGTTCAGAATATATTTTAAAAGATCCAACGGTTGATTTTGCTGTTTTGGAAACTGCCAGAGGAGGAATATTAAGAGCTGGTTTAGGTTTTAGCAGATGTGATATTGGTGTGATAACAAACATTCAGGAGGATCATTTAGGAATTAGTGATATTGAAACGTTAGATGATCTTGCCCGTGTAAAAGCTGTGGTTGTGAGGAGCGTAAAAAAAGATGGTTGGGCAGTTTTAAATGCGGAAAGTGAACATTGTGTAAAAATTGCGAATGACCTGAGTTGCAACGTAGCTTATTTCAGCATGGATGAAAATCATCCTGTTATAAAGGCGCATTGTAGAAAAGGTGGAATTGCTGCTATATATGAAAATGGATTTGTTACTATTAAAAAAGGTGATTGGAAGATTAGGGTAGAGAAAGTATCTCATATTCCATTGACTATGGGGGGCAAAGCAAAATTCATGATTGCAAATGTTTTGGCGGCTACTTTAGCAGGATTTTTATATGGATTTAAAACGGAAGAGATGAAGTTGTCTCTTGGAACTTTTATTCCATCCGCCGCATTAACTCCCGGAAGAATGAATATTTTCAACTTCAAAAACTTTAGGGTAATGATTGACTTTGCGCATAACAAAGCAGGTTATCTGGCTATTGAAGAGTTTTTAAATTCAGTTGATTCTCCGCATAAAGTGGGAATAGTTGCCGGTGTTGGTGATCGCAGAGATGAAGACATTCGCGATTTGGGAACGATTGCTGCAAGAATGTTTGATCATATCATTATTCGGCAGGAAAAATATTTGCGTGGTAGAACTGAAGAGGAGATCATCAACTTATTGGTTGAAGGAATTGATTCTGTTGATAAAAAAGTAACTTGGGAAGTAGTATCGAAAGAGGTGGAAGCAATTAAACATGCGATCAATTTGGGGCAGGAGGGTAGTTTTATTACAGCATTGAGTGATGTAATTACCAATGCCATTGATATTGTTCAGGAATATTTGGATAAGGAAATTGAATTGGAAACTTCACAAAGTATTTAAGTATATGGTTAAGCCAACCCGAGATTTAGCCTTAGTTTCTTCTTTAATTGACGATTTGGAAATTATTTCGGAATCGGAGTATGGTGTTGTGGGTTATTCAAAAGAACATGATCTTATGTATCACGAATGGTTGGAAAGTTCTCTCGAGATTGATGACGATGTTTTTAGATCAGAATGTTTGCATCTTTTTAAGATTCTGGAAGAGTATCGACCTACACTTTTTCTGGTAAATGATAAAAAAAGAAAGACAAGCATTTCTGAAGAAACTCAGGAGTTTTTGGTTGTAAATTTTCAACCACTGTATGCACATCCTAAAATGCGAAAAGTAGCATTGGTTAGCAATGAAGAATTAAGTATTCAGGGTCAGGCTGAATCGACCATGGAAGATATTGACAAGAACACTAGTAGCAACACGGCAGAATTTACATTCTTTATTGATGTGGCCCAAGCCGTTAAATGGTTTGGTATTTAAGAAAGTGGATTCACCATTTTTAATCAAAAGTTTCTTTATGCAACCAGAAAGGTATAAATACACGGGTATGTGGTGCATCCTTAATTTTAATTTTTAGTTCATGCTGTCCATTTTTAAATGCACTTATATCTAGATAAGTTGTTATTCCCCGATCAGTTGTTGCTGCATCTGTACCATACAGTGTAGTGGTATAAAATTTCTGATTGGTATACAATGAATCATCAACCGAAATAGCGAAAATGTTTTGAAAATATCTTTGATTCTCATCTTTTATTAAATCAATATATTCTTCATACCTGATGCTATAACCAATAAATAAGTTGAGAACAGGCTCAGTAATTATATCCGATTGAATACTCACTCTTCCCACTCCGTCTGCGTTTGAGGATCTATAATAAGTATAGGTGTGAAAATCATCATCAATGGTTAGTGAGTTTCTGTATTTTCGGCTGTCAAATACATTTGGCCACTGTAATCTCCTTTGGATAGAGAGATAAGTGAATATCCCGGCACAAATTACAAAGCAAATGTAGAACACGGCTATTTTCCATTTAGCAACATTACTGGCTAAGTAATCAATACCATGTTGGTACACAAAACGTAAACTAATTGCGTCGAACACTTTAAATAACGGATAAACAAGATATGCAAAGTAGGGTATTTTTCTAAAGGCACTGAATAAAATAAAATCGAGTAAATAAAAAATGTATAGAGCTAGGAAAACAGGTTCTACTGCTACATTGTGTGGAAATAAACGCAACGCGGTTGTTAACACCAAAAGGAGGCTCATCCAACCGGCAAGTATAAAGGCCATGGTAAATGAATTATAAATCATCCATGCTGAAAGCTTGTCAAGTTTTACGATATACTCCGGAAGATTAACTGAATCTATAGAATTAAAGGGTTTTGCGTAGCGAATTGATTTTTGTGAATTTAGGTTGGAAAACATTGAGCTTAATGCTACCAGTGAAACCCAAAATGACCTTAGTAAAACATGTATAAAAAATCCAAGTGTTAGTGTTTTTGTAGCCAACATCGTTGTTACATATATTATATTTTGACCTGCAAAATTAGAGCTGTTACTAAGGTTTCGAAAAAATTCAGTAACAAGATCGCTTAGACCAAATAGCGAAAATATTACACCACCAGAAATTAGAATTTCCAATTCCCAGGAATTATCCTGTAGCATTTTTAACCATGCAGGAGCATCCGAATTTTCAGATATTTCATTCGATTTTGATCTCTTAATAGATTTGGTAAAAAGTCCCATTAGGTTGGTGTTGATACGAATATAGAAAAAATGAATTGTAAACAAGAGGAATATTCTGAAATTATCCGTGAATACTGGAAGAATTCCCCAAGGTTTTGATAATCTCTGCCTCAATACTCAGGATCTCCTCCCATCTTTTATCAACGGTTTCTCTCTGGGACACTTCTCTTGCAAGGGTAATGAACATGGTATAATGTCCGGCTTCACTTTCCATCAATTCACGATAAAATTCAGCCAATTCTGTGTCTTTTATTTGTTCGCTTAATAATTTGAATCGTTCACAGCTTCTTGCTTCAATAAGAGCCGCTACTAATAAATGATCGACCAATTGCTGGATTCTGCTTCCTCCACTTTTTACTGAGGTTGCAATTTGTCGAACGTATTCATCTTTTTTTACTACGCCCAGTTGATAACCTCTTTTTAGAATGATTTCATGCACCCTGTTGAAATGCTCCATTTCTTCACGAGCTAATTCCGTCATTTTGGAAACAATGTTTGGGTAATCGTAAAATTTATGGATCAATGCTATTGCAGTACCCGCTGCTTTCAATTCACAATACGCATGATCGCTAAGAATGGCTTCTTCACTCATTTTAGCAACATTTACCCAACGCAGGTCTGTTGGGAGTTGTAAACGGAACATCATAGAAATTTAAAATGTAGAATTAAAAATTATGTCCTTTTTCTCTTTAAAAAAATCTTTAACAGGTTTATTCTTTTCTGTTGGAAGATACTCCCCGACAATTTTAACTGAACCAAAATATTTCGATTTTTCAATCACAAAATTCAACATTTGGTCCTCAATCTTTCTTCCCATCACTCTGCAACTCATTAAAAAATCATCCAGAAATATATTTCCTTCCGCCGTTATATGAAATCCTAGTAATCCGGTAATTCCACTGTCTCCAAAAATATCTTTTACACTTACCACGTATGACCAATGATCCTTTTGAGAACTCCAGTTTTTTAATTCCTCTTTTGATAATCTTCGGGTTCGAAGATTCATTTGATTGGTTTTATTTAAAAGTTGCTCGGCCCGATTTAAATTAAGATCATTCAGTTCTTCAAAATTGAGTTCAATGTTTAATGATTTGATCCATTCATCTACCGAAACAAAACTCACTCGTGCATCCGAACGGGTTTGTTCGTCTTTATATAATTCTGATCTTTTTTGATCCTCTTCGGAAATATGCGTCGAATTAAAACAATTCAAAGACCGAATGAAAGCAGGATATTCCATTTTATCGTCCGGCATATCAGGAACTAAAATTCCCGGCAAGGCATTTCTTACACGGGCTCTTTCCGCGGGATTGTCATCAAGAAAAACGACGGAGTCCATTCCTACGTTTAATTCTTTTACCAATTCAGCAATATTTTTTGCCTTGTCATCCCAATTGATCTTCCATTTTATAAAATCAGATTTTTTTAGTATCATTCCAGAGTGTTTGTCGAAAACCTCTAATGCTATTGATTCATCATTCTTACTGCAAATACAAAGTACAACTCCCCACGATTTAATTCTTTGGATCCACATTTGAAAATCGGCAAATGCTTCACCAATTCCATCATGTCCACCAATTTTTAAATTTTCAATTCCATCGTCACCTACAATTCCTCCCCATAAAGTATCATCCAAATCAACAATCAATACTTTTTTCGATCTTCCTGTAAATGCATTGATGGTTGACTTACAAGCATCCGCCGCCGATATAAATACGTTTTTATGTAAAGGCGTTTTGCTTAAATACCAAAGCTGACTCGAAATGGCATTTGCACCGTGTTTCACCAACCAACTGGTTGGATCAAGCACTGCAACATTTGTCCCTATCGATTTTTCGGCAAGGGTAAGATTAATTTTATACAAAAGATTTCTTAACTCTTGTCCCTGAAACATATTGAACGAGGGAGAATCTATTGTGGGTAAAATAATAATTGCGTGTTTGAATGAATCCTTTAGTTTTAAAACCAATTCGGCTAAATCTAATTTCATGGCCATGGCCTGAAATACATCTCTCAATGAGATCCAACAAATACAAATATCTTTTTTTTCTGAGTTAGGGTTTAAATTGAGTAAGTAAGGAAACATTTGTTCGTATTCCACCGAAGTAATATTGGCATCTTTCCATTCTTTTTTAAGCGCAGCATTAAAATTTTGCTGGTTAAAGCTTGCCAATGTAAATATGGAAATTTGTTGGCTCATTTATTTCTGAGATAAACTATAAATGTGATCAACCAAAGTGCCAATGTTCTGAAGAATACTTTCTTTTTTTTCTAAAATATGATTCACGTCAAAACTAATATCAACGGTTCTTTCATCGTTATCCAGGGCTTCATCTACACTGATGAGAAGATTTACGATGCCCATGCTGTCTAAAACTCCCTTTTCGGTATAACCTGGTCGAGAGAATAAAACAGTGGCAGGTTTTTTCTCCAGCTTTTCATCTTCTTCCTGCATTTCATTGAAATCATCGATTGCAGTATAAACTATCTCATATATTTCTTCGGTACTGATCGTTTTCATAGTATAAAAATAGTATTTTTTTGAGATATTTTTTAACTACTGAGATCACAGAGTTACTACACTGAGATCACAGAGACGAACTCTGGGAAACTCCTTTTTTACTCTGTGGTTAAACTCATTTCCAGTATCAACGCATCGGCCATATATTTGGTCGCCCAATTAGGGAATCCAAAAGGCTCATACTTCCCCCATAACGGGAATGATCCCGTAATGGCACCGTTCCCATTGCCTCTTATTGTTAAACATGAATGTTGAATGTAAACAAGCTGATCATTCATTTTACTTGCCGATTCCTTGTATTTTTCTTCTCCTCGAATCTTAAATAATTGCATCCAGATAATAGCCATTTGGGCACATCCCGTACAAATCATATACCCCGATGATTTCCAACCTTTGTCGAATCTTCCGTTAAAATGTTTTCCCTCATTAAACAGATCTAATAATTTATCTGCTGCTTTTTTTCCTGCATCAACATATTTTTTCTCATCGAGAATAATTCCACAATTAATTAATCCATCAATCGTATATGCAATGGTATGCAGAATGGGTCTGTCATTGTTTTTCTCCGTATTGTCTGCATTTTCAAACCATCCATTTGGTAATTGTTGAGTTAAGATCCAGTCACAATTTTTTATAGCTGCCTTTTTATATTTTTCATTACCGGTTAGTTGGTATCCTAACAATATTGGATGGGATACATAGCTATCATAAACTCTTGCCTTATTCATGGATGCCATTTTAACCCAGGAACCATTTTCTTCCTGAACTTTACTTAACCAATCACAAGCTTTTATAATACCGGTTAAATATTTTTCGTTTTTTTCAATTGAATAGGCAACTGCCAATCCTCTTATAACCTGACCCGTATTGAACACAACTTCGGGCCTGTTATGAGAAATATAGTGAGATTGCCACCCACCCGACGGTTTTTGAATTTCCAATAACCAATCAGCGCATTTAAAAATGGAGTTTTCTATTTCAACCTTTCTACCAGGAAATATTTTTATGGAATCATTGAAAGTGGTAAGAATATAACCGGAAGTTTCGGGATAGGAACTTGTCCATCCTTCAGTAATGTAATAGGTTCCCATTCCACCATCCTCTGAATTATTCTGTGAACTCAACAACCAGTTAACGGCCAATTGAAGAGATTTCTCCTTTTCTTTTTTCGAATAGTGTTTTTTGAAAAAACTTCCTGTGAGATAGAAAGAAACAAAATGATTGAATAAAATAATTTTTTCCTTTTTTAAAAAAAGAGTTTGAAAGAAAAATCGGAAATATCGTTTTATTGAACCTATCATTTAACAAAAGTAATCAAGCTCTGAACTATATTCACAGCCGCTTCACCATCTCCATATAACTCCTGATATTCTGGTAGCGGAAAACCTAAAAGTTTCATTGTTGAATTGATAATGTCTTCTTTATCAGCCCCGGCACAAACGGCATAACCTACATCAATAATTTCCTGCCATTCGGTTTCTTCACGAAGAATTATACATGGTTTATGTAAAAAATATGCTTCTTTTTGTAAACCACCCGAATCGGTAATTACAGCCCGTGAATTATGTAAATAAGTAAGATTCTGAAAATAAGAGAAAGGTTCTGTTACAACAACGTTTGCATGTTTGCTCACTTTCCCAAACATGTACTGAAGTTCGGGTTGCTCTAGTTTTAATGCGGTACGCGGATGTAAGGGTAAAAGAATTTTATATTTATATACATCAGCCAAGGAGAATAAAGCCTCCATGATTTGATTCAGCTTTTCGGAAGAATCAGTATTGAAATCGCGATGAATGGTACAATAAATATAATTGTTGGATTCTAATCCGAATTTCAACTCTGTGTTAGAACTATATTGATCGTGATAGTTTAAAATATTATCGTACATCACGTCGCCTACATTGAGCATCAATGGTTTATCAGGTGTAGGGCGGTTTTTAAAGATCCCGTCGATTCCTTCCAGATTTAAATTTTCAACTGCTTTATCCGTTGGGCAAAAAAGAAATGTAGAAACGGTATCTGTAATTCTGCGATTCACTTCTTCCGGCATTGATTTTTTGAATGATCTTAATCCAGCCTCTACATGGGCAACAGGAATATTCATTTTAGAAGCAGTAAGTGCAGCCGCTAAAGTTGAATTGGTATCACCATAAACTAAAACACAATCAGGTTTGTTTTCGGAAAATATTTTTTCCAACTCAATCATCATTTTTCCGGTCATCTCGGCATGTGAAAATCCACCAATTCCCAAATCATACTTTGGGGTAGGAATTTCCATTTCATCAAAAAACACTTTGCTCATGTTATGATCAAAATGTTGACCTGTATGTATAATTGTTTCCTCGACCTTATCAGAAAATTGAGAAGCAATACACCGGCTCACCGCCGCTGCCTTTATAAACTGGGGACGAGCCCCTACCACTGTGTAGATTCGCAACATGCTGCTAATATACAATTTTGGTTTTTATATGAGAAATGATGTTTAGGTTAAATTTACGGGTGCAGGAAGCGCCTGCTATTTGAGGGATGTGGGTTTTTTCTTTGGTTTTTTCGAAGGTGATTTTAGCCTATCATCAGTAGCCAAAGCCTCAGAAATGAGTATGTCTAATGTTTCTTCGTTGATGTCCTTCGGTTTCCAATAGGTAATCCCACCCACCTGTTTTCTCTTTTTAAAATCGAGCAGTTCCTGATGTTTTTTAAACTGGATTGCTTGTACGAAACACACTTCAATAGATCCATCTTTTTGTTTGCTCAAGTAAATCACCCATTTATTTCGGGTATAAAAAGGAGTAGTAAATATCACTTTTACATTTAACTCAGAATAACTGGAAAGAAAATGATGGAGATATTTCATGAGTTCCGATTGTGGATTGTTAGGTAACTCTTCTATATAATCTAAAATATGCACTTTTAATTAAATCAATCCCTCGTCTGCAAAACTAAAATATCCATTATCAGTAAAGATCAAATGGTCCAATACAGGAATATCCAATAATTTACCCCCTTCTTTTAATTTATTGGTCAATTGTTTATCCGCACCGCTTGGGTCTGTATTTCCACTTGGATGGTTATGAACTAATATAATACCGCATGATAAGTTTTCGATGGCCATTTTAAAGATCATTCTTACATCAGCTACCGTTCCCGTAATTCCACCAATGCTGATTCTGTCTTTTTTAATCACCTGGTTGGCTCTGTTTAAAAAGATCACCCAAAATTCTTCGTGAGGAAGATCTACCAAAGATTCATACATTAATGCATAGGCATCTTTGCTTGAACTTATCTTTTTCCTTTCGGGGGTTTCCGTATCCTTTCTTCTTCTTCCCAATTCGAGAGCAGCAATAATAGAAATGGCTTTTGCTTCACCAATCCCTTTGAACTTCATGAGGTCGTGAATATTCAATTTACTCAAAGCAGAAAGATTGTTATCTACTGAATCTAGTATTTGTTTGGATAGTTCTACCGCCGAATGTTCCGAATTTCCACTACCGATTAAAATAGCAATTAATTCTGCAGTACTCAAAGCCGATTTGCCTTTAAGCATGAGTTTTTCACGAGGTTGATCTTCCTCGCTCCAATGCTTAATAGTGAGCTTCGATAAATTGTATGAATCACCCATGGAATTTACTTTCGTTCAATTTCCATGGTAATCATTTCATTGATTCCCTTGTCTTTATTGCTTTCGATACCGATAATCACAAAAACACCTTTATAATCTACTCTATATGTTCCCGGAGTAGTATGTGCATTCTTCTTCAGCTTTTTTCTCAATCCCGTTGCAAAAGAATTGTTTCCTGATTCATCTTTCCAAATTACTGTGAATACTCCATAACTATCATCAAATCCTATGTATTCGCTAAAACCATCGATCTTCTTTTTATATTCTAATACATTCACCTTCATGTTGGCAGGCAACTCGGCGAATCCAATGGTTAAAAGAGTTTTATTCCAGGTGGCAGTATCTAAGTGAGACATTAAGTATCCCATTGACTCAACCGTTGGATTGAAAAAACTTTGCTTGTTGAAAGTTACTGTACTCACCTGAGCATAACTGCAGGTGATACTAAAAAATAGAACAATCAGTGCAAAACCCTTTTTCATTAGAAGTTTGGTTTAAGAGTATATTTAGAATAGAACTCAACAATAATTTGTACGGCCTCCTCGGCAGTATCTACAACTTTGAAGAGATTTAAATCTTGTGGAGATACATTTTTTTCTCCTTCTACTACAGTAGCTTTAATCCAGTCAACCAATCCTTTCCAATACGAAGAGCCAACTAACACGATTGGGAATTTCCCAATCTTTAAAGTTTGAATCAAGGTAAGTGCTTCGAATAATTCATCCAATGTTCCAAATCCACCGGGTAATACGACGAAACCTTGAGAATATTTCACGAACATTACCTTGCGGGCAAAGAAATAATCGAAATCAATATTTTTATCAGAATCTATATATGGATTTGAATGTTGTTCAAATGGTAAATCAATATTTAATCCAACTGATCTTCCACCTCCTGCTTTCGCTCCTTTATTACCTGCTTCCATAATCCCTGGGCCTCCTCCCGTAATGATTCCAAAACCCTGAATGGTTAATTTATTGGCAATGTCAGCCGCCAATTCATAATAAGGATTTTCGGGTTTGGTACGGGCACTCCCAAATATGGTAACACAAGGACCAATCTTACTCATTTTCTCAAATCCATTTACGAACTCAGCCATCATTTTAAAGATAACCCATGAATCGTTGGTGCGAATCTCGGTCCAATCTTTTTCTTTAAAAGCTTGGATGATTTTTTCTTCCTGAGGGTCGTTGGTTAGTTTATCGTCTGACATATTTTCTGGAAATAATAATAATACAATATATAAAATTTATTGGGAAGCTTTATACAACTTCCTTTATTTTCTTAGGAGAAAGCTCTTTTGCTAAAAATTGCCCTGTGTAGTTGTTCTTTTCCTTGCTAAGTTCTTCCGGAGTACCCGAGAATATTACTTTTCCTCCTTTGTTACCTCCATCCGGACCTATATCAATTACATGATCAGCACATTTGATCACATCCATATTGTGTTCGATCACCAATACGGTATTTCCTTTATCAACCAGTTTATTTAATACATCTAACAATACCCTAACATCTTCGAAATGTAAACCCGTAGTAGGTTCGTCTAGTATGTAAAGAGTATTGCCCGTATCTTTTCTGTTTAATTCGGAAGCTAGCTTTACCCTTTGTGCTTCACCTCCTGATAAAGTGGTACTTGATTGACCCAAGGTTAAATATCCCAAACCAATTTCACCTAATACTTTTATTTTTTGTGTAATAAATGGATTTGTTTCAAAAAATTCTACGGCTTGTTCAATGGTCATGTTAAGTACATCGGAAATTGATTTTCCTCTGTATCTAATTTCCAAGGTTTCTCTGTTATATCTTTTTCCATTGCAGGTTTCACAAAGAACTTCTACATCCGGTAAAAAATTCATTTCGATTACTTTTAATCCGGCACCACCGCAAGTTTCGCATCTTCCTCCTTTTACATTGAAAGAAAATCTTCCAGGATTGTATCCACGGATTCTTGCTTCCGGTAATTCGGCGAACAAACTTCTTACATCGGTAAATACTCCGGTATAAGTGGCAGGATTTGATCTGGGGGTTCTTCCAATAGGGGATTGATCAATTCGTATAATCTTGTCAATTTCTTCGAAGCCTTTTATTCTTTTAAAAGGCAATGACTGCATTTCGCTTACTTTATACAAGATCTTATTTAAAGTAGGGAAGAGGGTTTCGTTAATCAAACTTGATTTTCCGCTACCACTTACTCCACTCACAGCAATTAGTTTTCCAAGTGGTATGCTAATGTCAACATTTTGTAAGTTATGACCCGTTGCACCCAATAATTGCAATTCATTTCCATTTCCTGGTCTGCGTTTTTTAGGGACTTCAATACTTTTCTTTCCATTCAGGAATTTTGCAGTTTCCGAATTCTGTTTTAAAAATTCTTTGGGTGTTCCTTGCGCAATAATTCTTCCTCCGTGCACACCAGCGCCCGGACCTACATCCACAATATAATCCGCTTCCAGCATCATGTCTTTATCATGCTCGACTACTATTACCGAATTTCCAAGATCTCTTAATTCTTTAAGAGCGCCAATCAATTTGGAATTGTCACGTTGATGTAATCCGATACTCGGCTCATCTAAAATATATAATACACCAACCAACTGTGAGCCAATTTGTGTAGCCAAACGAATTCTTTGCGCTTCTCCACCACTTAAACTACGTGTTGGACGGGATAGTGCCAAATAATCTAATCCCACATTCAATAAGAAAACAATTCTCTTACGAATTTCTTTTAATACTTCAGTAGCAATTTTATTTTGAGTAGCTGATAATCTTTTTTCAATTCCTTCAAAAAAGTTTTTCAGTTCAGTAATATCAAAAGCAGAAAGTTCTGAAATGTTTTTTCCGTCGATTTTAAAATGTAAAGATTCTTTTTTCAAACGGGTGCCTTTACATTCAGGACAATTGATCCTGTCCATAAAACTATGCGCCCATTTCTCAATATTCTTAGAACCTTCTTCCTGTAATTGATTGTTAATGAAGTTGGCAATCCCTTCAAACTCAATAGTATTTTGTGTACCATCTTTTTCTTTAATGGTCATTACCTCACTGGTTCCATATAATAAAATATTGATGGCATCTTCGTCTATATCTTCAATAGGGTCATCTAGTTTAAAATCATGTAAACGACCAATCGCTTCAATCTGACGAAAGATCCAGGTATCTTTATAAGAGCCTAATGGAATGATTCCACCTTTTTTAATACTCTTTTTAGCATCAGGGATAATTTTCTTAATGTCAATTTCCAACACAGTTCCTAAACCACTACAGCGAGGACATGCGCCATAAGGTGAATTGAATGAAAATAAATTCGGAGCAGGTTCATCATAACTAATCCCTGTGGTTGGGCACATTAAATGACGACTTAAGTGACGGGCATTTTTCCCTTTTTTATCAGCCACCATCATTCCACCTTTTCCTTCTTTTAATGCAGAAAGAACAGATCTTTTTAAACGTGTATCATCTGCATCTTCAACTTCAAGTGTATCGATTAATATTTCGATGTCATGAATTTTATAGCGATCTAATTTTAATCCGTAAGCCAGTTCTTTTATTTCACCATCAATTCTAGCTTTTAAATAACCGAGTTTCCGAATTTTCTCAAACAACTCTCGGTAATGTCCTTTTCTTCCTTTTACAACAGGAGCAAGAATATGTACTTCTTTCTTTTTATAATTGTCAACGATGGTCTTTACAATTTGCTCATCGGAGTACTTCACCATTTTTTCTCCGGTATTGTACGAATAAGCTTCTCCTGCACGTGCATAAAGCAAACGAAGGAAATCGTAAATCTCGGTAATGGTACCCACAGTACTTCGCGGATTTTTATTAGTCGTTTTCTGTTCAATGGATATAACTGGACTCAATCCTTTAATCCGATCTACATCGGGTCGTTCCATTCCACCAAGAAACTGACGTGCATAAGCAGAGAAACTTTCTACGTAGCGGCGTTGACCTTCGGCATAAATAGTATCGAAAGCAAGAGAACTTTTTCCACTTCCACTTAAACCAGTGATTACTACGAGTTGATTTCGAGGAATTTTTACATCAATATCCTTGAGGTTATTTTCCCGGGCTCCGTAAACTTCTATAAATTCTGCTTTCTTACTCATTTTCCTTTCTGCCAAGTTATTTGGCAAGCGCCCTTTTTCGGGCGGCCAAAGATACGGTTTTTTTTAAGGATATTTCATATAGGGCTAAGCGTGTTTAATAAAAAATACGAAGGTTCAAAGATGTTCAGCTACTTGCCGTCATCGGGAACAGAGATTTGAATTTTATAATGGACGATCTATTTAAAACAGGGCTAGAATCTTAGGGCAAATAATGAAAATACTATAATAGCACAACGAGTAGAAATACGATAGCTAAAATAATGAAAAGAATGTATGCAATAATTGAAATTCCCGAAAACAAATCATCGTATCCCACGGTGCTTACTATAATTGCTATAACAAGTGCAAATAGTAAAATAGCCAAACCCAATGCCCAGGTAATCCCAAACCCGATAATTATTCCAAACATTCCTAAAATAAATCCGGTAACAACTAGGATGAGTCCAATTAGCCCCGCAATTAGTGCTATAAATAGGCCCAAAACTCCCAATAAGCTTTCGCGGGTCTCTTTTGTTTTGAAAACTTTTTTTTGAGTTGTACTTTTAGATGGTGTTTTGAAATATCGTTTTTGTTCCGCAGTTGTTTTTTGTTGAGAGATCGTTTGCTCTACCCGAACAGGCTGATTTTCTTTAGAGGAGGGAGCAGATTCAATTCTCTGCGGTGAATGAATAATTTGAGAACTATCCTTTGGATAATCTGCTTTTTCCAAAAAGGTAACGGGTCGGGTGTTCTGCTCTACTTTTACTCTGGAATGATGATGTTCAATACCGGTAAAACACGAAGTAAGGGAAAAAGCAACCGCTAACAATAATAACCAAGCACAATGCCTCATATGAGTCTTATCAAAAAATAAAGAAAAGGAGTTTAAAATACTACTCCGGCAACAATGAGCACCATAAAAATAATAAGTAAAACCATTGCCAGAATGGCCAGAGCACCTGCTGCCAGTGAAATACCTTTGAATGGTAAAAGATGTTTTGCAATGAAGGCCATTCCGCAAGCAACTGCTGCCAATATCATCCCAACCGCAAAATAACTCCATAAGCTTACATGAGCCATTCCAATTATCATAAATAAGGAAGCAATTGCTAATGCCAGAGCCAATAAACTAATTACCAATCCGGTAATTTGAGTATCATCCATTTTATTGCCTTTTACCTTATTCAGTTTATTTCCATTCTGATCCTTAAGTTGGTCCAACATTTTTTTCTGTTTGGGAAAAAATGCCTTTACCAATTTTTCTACCAAAGGTTGATTCTCTTTTTTAACCTTGATATTGTGTTGCTTTTTCGGAATGTTTATTCCGTGAACAATGGGTGTTGTTTTAACTGCAATTGTTTGGGTGGTTAAATTATTGGTAACAATTCCCTCTTCTTCCAAAACTGGAACATTTTTATTTGCCTCTATTTTTATTCTCGGCTGGTAGTTTTTTCTTGCCTGGAATGTATTCTGGCTACAGCTTGTGAAAATGATAGCAATAAATAGAATAATGAGGTTAACTGATAATTTTTTTTTCATTTGATTTTTTTTAATTGGTTGCCAAAAAGCACAAACTATGTGGTTGCCCACTATATGCAAAAACTATTTTTTTAGAACAACACGTCCATAACTTGAACGGTTATTTTGTACACATTGAACAATATATGTACCATCCGCCAGGGCATTCAAATTCAATTCTATCACATCCTCATTTACAAAGTCAACACTTTTTACCTGGGCTCCATTCAAATTTAAAACATTAATTCGGGAATTTGCTTTTACAGGGATATAAATTAATCCTGTGGTTGGGTTTGGATAAATAGCGAGTTCTTTAATTTCGTTCTCTTCTATTCCAATGGTATTAATGTTTTTAATAATAGTGCCATTGTTTCCAACCGCATACATTACGGCATTGTCGGAGGATACAAAAATATCTTTTAAGGAATTTGCCGTTGGCAATGGTGTCATTTCACTCCAGTTTACACCACCATTCGTAGTTTGGTAAATCTTTTGAGTGCCTACTGCATAACCGTTATTGTTATCGGGAAAGAATATGGAGTTCAAATCGTTTGGACCGTTGTTAACGTAACTAAAACTGGCTCCTGCGTTCGTGGTTTTATAAATATTACCGGCAGCTGCACATGTGAAAATAGTATCTGGAGATAACATCCAAACCCCTGTAATGCTATTTGATGTCCCCATTAATTTAACGGCCCAGTTATTTCCACCATCAGTTGTATAGATCATTTCACCATTGTAACCAACCGCAGCACCATAATTGTTATCGTAAAACTGAAGGTCTAACATGGTCTGCGCCGTATTGCTGGTTACATTTGTCCAGTTATCCCCTCCGTTTATAGATTTTATCAATGCTCCATCAGTACCCGTAGCATAAATGATTCCATCAGGTTTTTTCGCAATAGAATATAACCACGCCGTTGTTTGTGATGGTTTCGCTACCCAATTCACTCCTGCATCGGATGTTTTATACATAGCTCCATCATAACCACATGCTAAACCAACCGTATCGTTTAAAAAAACAACATCATATAACCATTGCGTTTGTATATTAGTTATAAGATACCAATTAGAACCTCCATTGACGGTTTTTAGGAAAACCGATGAATTAATATTGCCTCCAACGGCATACCCTGTATCGTAATTGGCAAAATAGGTGCTATATAAATGAGTAGTGGTAGGGGATGTTAAATTGAACCACTGAGCATTTGCCTGGGCAAAGCTTGCTAAAAATATAAGGGCCATTAATATCCTTTTCATCGAAACCCAAAGTTACAATTTTTACTGGAATCCTCTAAAATGCCCTGATCCTAAAGCCATTCCCAACCAGAAAGGGATTAAAGCCTCGGGTATTCGTGACGGAATGCCCTCCCGGCGAAGGCCGGATGACCTACCCCTTCAACACTATTTCAATATTTTTAACCTTTATCTTGGATAAATATGACGAAAAGCCGATGTTCTATAGTAAACTGGCTGAGTTATTGATTTTAACGAGTGCCGAAATCGGCACTTACAATTGTTAATTATTGATAGGGGCCCATTGCCCTTTAAATTATACAATTGGTATAGTTTGACACATTATTAACTTTGCTTTCTTTTAAAACTATCTAACGAATGAATAAACATCTTTTAGCCGCCGGATTGTTAGCCTCTGTTTCGATAACGGGTATACTGGCGCAAGGCCCTCAAATTAAATTTGAAGAATATGATATGCCTAACGGCCTTCATGTAATTCTTCATGAAGATCATACCGTTCCATTAGTTGCGGTTACGGTTAACTATCATGTAGGATCAAAAAATGAAAATCCTGAAAGAACCGGGTTTGCCCACTTCTTTGAACACTTAATGTTTGAAGGGTCACCTAATATTAAAAGAGGAGAGTTCTTTAAATACATTAGTAACGCTGGTGGTGATAACAATGCTTATACCACGCAGGATCAAACGTTCTATCATGAACTTTTACCTTCTAACCAATTAGAATTGGGTTTATGGTTAGAATCAGAAAGAATGTTACAGGCTTTTGTTGAAGATATTGGCGTTAGCACTCAACGTGAAGTTGTAAAAGAAGAAAAAAGATTGCGTGTAGATAATCAACCTTACGGAAGATTTATCTCTGAAATCTTTGTTCGTGCATTTAAAGTGCATCCATATCGTTGGGCTCCAATTGGTAGCATGGAACATTTAAATGCTGCTGCTCTTAGCGAATTCATCGATTTCTATAAAACATTTTATGTTCCTAACAACGCAGTACTTTGTTTAACAGGTGATATTGATATCGCTAAAACAAAACTATTGGTTGACAAATATTTTAAAGACATTCCAAAAGGAACGAAAGAGATTCCTCGTCCGAGGCCTGAAATGGAACCTGCTTTGGGACAAGAAGTAAGAGATTCTGTTTACGATGAGTTCATCCAATTACCTGCGGTAATTTATGCTTACCGTATTCCATCAATGACTTCACCTGATTATTATGCATTACAAATGATGAGTCAGGTATTAAGTGGTGGTGCAAGTTCACGTATGACCAAAGAATTAGTAGATAAACAACAAAAAGCTTTACAAGCATTCTCATTTTCTTATGCCTTGGAAGATGCTGGTTTATTTATTACCGCTTCAATTATTGGAGCTGGTGTTGATGTAAATGAAATGGATAAATTGATGCAGATTGAAGTTGATAAAATGAAAGCTGATTTGATTACTGATATTGAGTATAACAAGATCAGAACTCAGACTGAAACACAATCGGTAAGCGCTAACGAAAAATTAATGGGTGTTGCTACCAATCTTTCAAATGCTTATGTATTTAACCATAACACTGGTTTGGTAAATAACGAGTTAGATATGTATATGAAAGTTACCAAGGATGATATTAAACGTGTGGCTAATCAATATCTAACTAAAGAAAACAGAGTAGTTCTGTTCTATCTTCCAAAAAGAAAATAATTTAAAAACGAATGTTGTTAAAAAAAGACTATATGAAGAAATTTATTTGTGGAACAGTATTGGCTCTTTTGGTCATTACAAATTATGCACAGGTTGATAGAACGAAACCGCCAGTTGCAGGTCCGGCCCCAAAAATTACTTTGGGCAAATACGAATCATTTACTTTAAAAAATGGTTTAAAAGTAATTGTGGTTGAAAATCACAAACTTCCAAAGGTTACTTATAACCTTGTTATTGATGCTGATCCTACTCTTGAAGGAAACAAAGCAGGAGTAGTAAGTATATTCGGACAAATGATGGGACGTAGCACTACTACAAGATCGAAGGTTCAGATTGATGAGCAAACGGATAATATTGGAGCCAGCTTATTCCCTAGTTCAGGTGGAGTTTACGGCAGCGTTCTTAAAAAGAACAATGAGAAGTTACTTGAATTAATGGCTGACATTCTTTTACGTCCTTCTTTCCCTAAAGAAGAATTTGACAAAGTAATTAAACAGGAAAAAGACGGATTGGAATCAAATAAAACGGATGCAGGTGCAATCGTTGGAAACCTGGTTGCAAGAACCGTTTATGGTAAAAATCATCCTTATGGTGATGTTGAAACAGATAGTACTGTACTTAATATTAAATTGGAAGATATGCAGGAATACTACAACAAAAATTTTATGCCAAACATTTCTTATCTGGCAATTGTTGGCGATGTAACCAAAGCTGAAATTCAACCATTGATTGAGAAATATTTTGGTGGATGGGTAAAAGGAACTCCTACAAAAATAAAATTGGTTAATCCAACTCCTCCTGCAAATCCTGAGATTACTATGAGTGATAGACCCGGAAGTAAACAATCAACTCTACGTTTTGTTTATCCTGTTCAAAATACTGTTGGTGGTCCTGACTTTTTGAAACTTCGTTTGTTGAACAACATTCTAGGTGGTGGTGCAACTGCACGTTTATTTATGAATTTACGTGAGAAACATGGTTATACTTATGGTGCTTATAGTTCTATTAGTGCTGATGAGAATGTAGGGCAGTTTACTGCTTCTGCTGATGTAAGAACAGAGGTAACTGACAGTGCTATCTATCAATTCATTACTGAGTTCAATAACATTGCAACCACGGGTGTAACTGCTGATGAGTTGCAACTAGCAAAAAATGAGTTGACAGGTTCATTTGCAATCGGATTGGAAGATCCTGCAACAGTTGCTCGTTTTGCTATCAACATCGATATGTACAAATTGCCTAAGGATTATTATGAAAATTATTTAACCAATTTGAATGCAACAACCATCGAAGATGTAAATGGTGCTGCTACTAAGTATATTTTACCATTTAACTATCATATTATTATTGTAGGTGACCGTTCAGTAATTGAGAAAAAGATCCTCAAATATGATACCGATAAAAAGATCACTTTCTTAGATCCTCAGGGTTATCCTGCTGCTGAATTGAAAGCTCCACCAACAGGTGTAACAACACAAACAGTATTGGATGGATATGTGAAAGCAATTGGTGGTAAGGATGCCGTATCGAAAATGAAGGATGTTACATCTACTGGAATAATTACTAGTCAGTTTGGGTCTATTGATGTATTAGCGATAAATAAATACCCTGATAAATCAGCACAAACTCTTACCATGAATGGTTCGCCTTTGCAAAAAGATATTTTCGATGGCAAAACAGGAAAAACTATGGGAATGCAAGGTGATGCTGTTTATAGCGAAAAAGAAGTATTAGATGCTAAAGCAGAAGCAAACATCGCTTTCGAAAATGATTTGGCTGCTTTGGGAATGCAAGCCAACTTGTTAGGGATTGATTTAGTTGATGGGAAAGATGCTTACAAGGTAGAGTACACTTATCCAAGTGGAAAAAAAGCATATATATGGTATAGTGTAAACACCGGATTGAAAATTAAATCAATTGTGGTTTCTGAAAGAGATGGTGAAAGCATGGAAGTTGTAACTACTTATAGCGATTACAGAGCTGTAAATGGTGTGATGTTTCCGTTCTATATAAAAACAATGTTTGGAGACCTTATTTTTAGCAAAATAGAAGGCAATACAGGTGTTAAAGACGATGTTTTTAGTACGAAATAATTAAAAGGCAAATTCCCGGCTAAGCCGAGAGCAAAAGGCAAAGGGCAATGAAGAATTCTTCATTGCCCTTTGCCTTTTGCTCTCCGAAGGAGTGTTTGCCTATTGAATTCGGCAGGGTTTTTGTATATTTGCGTTACAACCAATTTCGTTACTCATGTTTAAGAACCTTACTATTGCACTTTTTGGCTTAATCATCTCAGCATCTTTATTTGGTCAGAAAGAAATTCCTTGTGCTGATTTAAAGACCATGTTAGATGACGCTTTAGCTAAACATCATGATGATAAAGGGCTATTAATAGGCACCAATGAACATACCGGTATTACTGAGTATAAGTATCACCTGGATCTTTCTTCCTGGGCGGTTTCATGTGCTATTAAAGAGGCTGATTTTGATGGAAAGATCAAAAGTTGGGGAGAGATCCTTGTTTTTGAAGTGGGTAATAAAGAGGATGCGATTAAATATGCCGAATTTGTAAAAAAAGAAATGATGGAATGCTGGAAATATGGTATAGATAAAACCGAAAAGGCAGGAACAGAAGGCCGCGATTTCAGCTTTGTATTTATGGTGCATAATCAAGCTAGCTGGACAGATATCGAATTGTTTGTGAACCACACAGGCGAGGAATACCATGTTTATATGATATTCTAAACAAAGACGGCATTAGCGACGGACGATTGTCCGTCGAAATTTAAGCCGCAATTTTGTTACCTTTGCCGCAAAATAAAACAACATGGCTCTTAAATGCGGTATCGTAGGTCTGCCCAATGTAGGTAAATCTACTCTTTTTAATTGTTTGTCGAATGCCAAGGCTCAGGCTGCAAATTTCCCTTTTTGCACAATCGAACCAAACTTAGGAACCATTATCGTTCCTGATGAAAGATTAAATAAGCTGGCAGATTTAGTAAAGCCACAGAATATTTTACCAACTACAGTTGAGATCGTTGATATTGCAGGTTTGGTAAAAGGAGCCAGCAAAGGTGAAGGATTGGGAAACCAGTTTTTGGGAAATATCCGCGAGTGTAATGCTATCATTCACGTATTACGTTGTTTCGAAGATGACAATATTATTCATGTTGAAGGTTCAGTAAATCCGATAAGAGATAAAGAGATTATAGATATTGAATTGCAACTAAAGGATCTTGAAGCAGTAGAAAAGAATTTGCAAAAGGTAGAGAAGATGGCAAAGGTGGGTGCAGATAAGGAAGCCAAGAAAAAATTTGAATTATTTACATCATTAAAAGGATTGTTGCTTCAAGGTAGATCGGCGCGTGAAGCGCAATTTTCTCCTGAAGATTGGGAATTATGCAGAGAGTTGGGATTACTAACATCAAAACCAATTATCTATGTATGTAATGTAGATGAAAAATCTGCTACCACCGGAAATAAGTTTTCTGATATAGTAAAAGAATCTGTAAAAAATGAAGGCGCAGAAGTATTAGTTATTGCGGTGGGTATTGAGGCTGATATTGCTCAACTGGAAGATTTTGAAGAAAGAAAAATGTTTTTGGAAGATCTTGGTCTTATGGAAGCAGGCGTAGGTCAGTTAATCAGGGCTGCATATCGTATCCTTGCACTACAAACATATTTCACTGCTGGGGTAAAAGAAGTTCGTGCCTGGACGATTGAACAAGGTTTTACAGCCCCACAAGCAGCAGGCGTAATTCACACTGATTTTGAAAAAGGGTTTATCCGTGCCGAGGTAATCGGTTACGATGATTATATTACGTTAGGATCTGAAGGAGCTGCTAAAGAAGCAGGTAAAATGCGTGTGGAGGGTAAAGAGTATATTGTGAAGGATGGTGATGTAATGCATTTTAGGTTCAACGTATAATTTCACCAGTATTTTATTGCCGTTTACCCAATACGGATTACAGTCTACCATATTTGCTGAACATTCTATTGCATAGTAAAGTATATTTCCTAAAACTTTAACTATGAAAACAATTACAGTAACTAAAATTATAAAAGGTGGTCTAATTGGAATTTTAGCTTTTGCGATCATTGCGATCACCGTAGTGGTGGTGAACAGTGGTAATTACGGAATGCTTATTCCTGCAGGAATATTTATGATGCTTTTTGGAGGGATAGCGACCTTTATGCTCCGAAAAATGTCGAAATCCATTAATGTATTAACTACTGGTGCTCCGGCAAAAGTTACGGTTCTTGAAGTTTTGGATCAGGAGCAAAAAAGCACAGTCAAAAATGATGATTTTATTTGGATGCTTTTACGAATGAGAATTGACGTGGAAGGTAGAGGATCTTATGAATTAACCCAAAAGGAAACGTTTCCAAGATTGGGTTCAGGATATATTCAACCAAACGTGGTGATTCCTGCAATGGTTGATGAAAAAAATCATACGAAAATTGAATTTTTGTGGATCGAGTTTAAAAGGTCGATAGGTAAATAATTTGGCGGCTTTGCCTGTGTTATGCAGTACTCCCTTCGTTCGGTACTGCTGCCACCCAGCACCGCTAGCGTCAGGTAAATAGAATATGTATAAAAATGTGAAAATCGGTTGTATCGATTTATTCATTGCACTATCCACGACAAAAAATCGTTATATTTACCTGTATTATACCCTTATACTATTCTATGAAGAAAATTGCACTGCTTATTCTTGTATCAACGCAATTAAGTTTATTTGCTCAAGGAGGTTACTGGCAACAAAAGGTTGAATATAATATCGACGCTACACTCGATGATAAAAAAGGAATCTTAACAGGCTCAGAAAAACTTACTTATTTTAATAATTCACCCGACGATCTTAAAGAAATCTATTTTCACATTTATTGGAATGCGTTTCAATTAAACAGTCACGCGGTTCAGCATAATATCGAAATGGGTGATCCGGAAACTGTAAAGATGTTGAATGGACTCTCAAAAAAAGACGAGGGGTATATAAAAATAATTGCCATTACAGTTGATGGTGTTTCTTATACTCCAACGCTTTTCGAATCAATTGCTCAGGTAAAATTAAATAAATCTATTGGAGCAGGAGCTTCTGGCAATATTGAAATCATTTTTGAATCATTGGTGCCTTCATGTATCAATCGTGCCGGAAAAAATAATACAGCAGGAACCAATTTTACATTTACCCAATGGTATCCTAAAATTTGCCGTTACGATAAACAAGGTTGGCATACAGATCAATATTTAGGAAGAGAATTTGCCGGAACCTTTGGGAAATTTGATGTGAACATTACATGTAATAAAGATTTAACTGTAGCCGGAACAGGTATTCTTACCAATAAGAAATACAAAGAGTCAGGATGGGAAAGTACAACGGGAACTGCCGACATTGATAAGAAGAATTTAACCACTTGGAAATTTACTGCTGATAATGTACATGACTTTGCATGGGCCGCAGAGGATGAGTGGTATCATACTTCACAAAAGATAGATGATGTTGAATTTCATTATTTCTATCACAATACGGATGAGTTTAAGGCACCGTGGTCAACATTAACTTTGTTTTGGGCAGATGCGTATGCTATTTGTAAAAAGGAATTCGGAATATATCCTTATCCTCAGTTCTCATTTATTCAGGCAGGGGAGGGGTATATGGAATATCCGATGTGTACCATGTTAGAAGCGGGTCGTGAAGATTTTTTTAGCACCGCTTGTCATGAGTTTATGCATAATTTCTTTTATGGAATTTATGGTACCGATGAGAATTTGTATCATTGGATGGATGAAGGTTTAACTTCTTATGGTGAAGCTAGATTATCAACGGTGGTTACCAAGAATAAAGAAAATCCGGCAACAGAACCCGCCTTGGTTTATAAATGGATAAGAACACAATATGCTGAAGAACCTGTTGCAACACATGCAAATTTCTTCGCTACAGATTATGCTTATTATAACGGAGCATACTATAAGGGACAGTTGTTTGCTGAATTGATTCGCTATATGATTGGTGACAGTGTTATGAATGCAGGATTCAAAAGATATTATCAAAACTGGAAATTTAAAAGTCCCGAACCAAACGACTTTGTAAAGAATTTCGAAGATGCAAGTGGAATGGAGCTTACCTGGTTCCAGAACTATTGGTTAAATACAAATCAAACAGTTGACATAGATATTGATAGCGTAACCTTCAAAGGGAATGACGCTTATATGGTGTTTAGCAGAAGTGGAATTCCATTACCTGTTGAATTTATGGCGGAGATGAAAGACGGAACAAAAAAATACTTCTACATTCCAATTGATTTGACAAACAATGGCAAGACTAATTTCAACAAACCAACTACATCGTTGCCTTATTGGAGTGCAGCCGAAAAGAAGTACAGAGTATTGGTAAAGGATCTTCGTAAGGCATCAGTTTCTAAATTTGTAATAGATCCTGATGGTTTTATGCCTGATATTAAACCGGCAAACAATACATTTACACCAACTAATTAGAAATATGAAAAATGTCTCGTTTATTTTATTCTCTTTGGTAATATTAGGTTGTGGATCTAAAAAAGCAAAGGTGCTTCCATTCGATACTGAGATTACCAGTGCAAATGCAAAGGAGGTTACAGCCTTCGAGAACACCCCCGAATCGGTAGTTATGTATTTTTACGCATCTCTTATTCGCGATGACAATGACTGGCAAAAGGTATGCCCTGCCGAAGAAAAACAAACTAAAATGTTTAGAGGGAAGATGGGGGATGAATACTCACAATGGACCTTTAACAAATATCGCTTTGTAAAGAAAGAAGAATTTCAAAAAGACAGGTATTATGTAACTATTTACATGTCCATTTCTATTAATGGTAAGGAGGATGATGGTGAAGATCAAGTAACCGTAGAAAGGATAGGTGATAAATGGATGGTTACTGACGTACCATCTTAGTTTTTATTTAATTCCGCTGTTTTTTGTTCGATCCACATTACCGGCAATAATTCACTTATTTGTTTGTGGTGTTCACGTAATACATCAACCTGATGGTTTAATTGCTTAAGGAGCTTAATATATTGTTTCTCCTTGTATTTTCTAGCGGTATATGTTTCCACATATTTTTCAAATAAGTTTAGCAGAGGAGTATAATCTGTTTCATTAAAACCTTTCATGTTTTTTATGTTGACCAATTCACGTTCGGCCAATTCTTCCTCGTCTTTGATCAAATAATAAATGGTAAAGAGAAATCTATAGTAAGCTCTAACACTTACATCATAAGATTGCAGCTTCTGTGGTAAGATTGATTTCAGTTTCTTCACATCCTCCAAAAAAATGTAACAATTGCACTTCATGGTATAAATTCTCTCCTGCACAATAGGTTCCAGTTCTTCTTTTTCCAATTGCTCAATATAAACCAGAGCCTCCTTGTATTGTTTTAGTTTGATAAGGGTTGTACAATAATTAAATAATACAGCATTTCTTGCAGCGAAGAATTGAAAACTGGAATTAATGATAATTGAACGATATGTTTCGCGTGATTTTTTTAATTCACCCAATAATGCATATTCCATCGCGATAGCCGATAGACAAGTTAACCGTTCAGCATCTAGATTATGAATTTCCGTTTGCTCTTGTAAAATCAGAAGGGCTTTATTTAATTGTTCAATTGCCGCTTTTCCTTGCTGTGAATACCCTAACGATTTAAAATGGTAGTAAGATGCAATTTTGCTTTTGGAACTCTCCACATTGGTTTTAAAATCCTGAGTATTTTTAAAAGATTTATCTGTTTTTCGTAAGTTGGATGCCAGCTTATATGCTCCCGCTTCTATAAAATCTGCAAATCCAATTTCTTCTGCGACTAGGTTTTTGAGATAATGGATATGGTCGCTGCGTAATTCCTCTAGCGATCTTAATTTTAAATGATAATCACTCTTGCTGTATTGAATGATCTGTAAACGGAGCTTATTAATTTGTAATAATCCTCTTGCAGAATCAACTTCACCAGCCAGTTTTTTTGCTTTGTCGCAGTAATAGGATGCAAGTTCAGTCAATCCTTTTTTGATGCACCATTGCCCGAGTGTATAATGAGAATAATAAATATTGTTTTCTGAAACATCTGATTGAGCATGCTTTACTATAAAGCTTTCCAATTTTCTTTTTAAAATACTAAGTTCATTTCTTAATAAATGATCGTTTGTTTGATTCCGTTTCTTTTTGAAGATTCTTTTAAAAATTTCATCCTTTGTTATTTCTGGGTGAGTTTTCATTAAACGGGTTATCTTATAACTATTGGTTCCCGAATTTAGTTGATTCTGGAATTCATCGTATTCAAAATGACTTAAATTGACTAATAATTTAATCATTTTAGTTGTACATTATATTTGTTTTAATATATTAATAATCAATATTATATGAAATATTATTCAAATAATTGATTATCATTTATTATACAAATATATGATTCTAACTGACACCTTCCTGATATTAAGGTCGTAAGATTGTGTTATAATTCAAACACTAAAAACAATGAAAACAAGAAACATAATTTTTGGACTAAGCTGCTTAACCTTTATGCTTGTAAGTTGCGAGCCAGATCCGAACACCAATCCAAACGAAAATCATTTCAGAATGACGGTGAATGGAACTGAACTAAGCACTCTTCCCGAAAACGTATTTTATATGCATATAGCTAATGCCGATACCATGATGGGTATTTTTGCGACAGGTGGAACGGTATTATATAATGCGCTGGAAATAAATTGTATAACAACCGGTACTTATCCTATTGTTGGAACTCAACCCGCAGGTACTGGTGGACTCAGATATCAAACGATAGATAGTTTATATTATATAGATGATACGCATGGAACAGGGAATGCTACTTTTGATATCTTCAATATAACACCTGGAACCATTCACGAGTTAAAAGGTAGCTTTAGCGGAACCGCTGAAACTGATCATGGACATACGGTCACAATTACTAACGGAGACTTTTATTATCATGAACTTTAAATCAATAAAAAAATGAAAAGAAAATTGTTTTTGATTGCCTCATTGATAGTTCTTTCAGGCAGTTGTACTCCTCCATCGGATGATGATAACAATAACGATGATACTTCTCCCGGAGTTGATGAATATTTTAGAGTGGATGTAAATTCTTATCATTGGGAAGAAGAGGATGATGAAACTGTTGGTGGAGTTCTGTCAAATTTTGGCTCAGGACCTATTTATGGATTCACTGCTACAACTCATGTTGACTCTAGTTACTTTTATTATAATGTTCCATACTTCTTTACAAATGATACAACATGGGACTTAAGTTCTACTCCATCGGGTATGGCCATAACATTCATTACGGATTCTATATACAACGAAGCTTCATCAGGGAGCTTGCATATTGTTCGTACAAATGTTGGTGGAATGGAAGTGTTTACTGGTACATTTAATTATACTGGACTCGAATTATTCCATGATTCTCCTGGAGTATTTGCCAATGGGGAATTTGTTATTGCAAGAATTTTATAAAATAACATACCTAAAACCATTAAAAGGACTCTTGAAATACAGAGCCCTTTTAATTTCTTGTCAACATTGACATTTGTTTTTTAATAAAATAATTTGAAATATGTAAGTTGGTCTAAAGTCCCTTATGTGGTGTGCATTTTATGGGTTGGCTGAAGCCGGCCCCTTTGTGTAATTCAAAAATTGTTTATCGCGTAAAAGGTGTCGGTTATAACCGACACAAATGAATAATACATTGTTAAATGGGCTTTAGCCCAACAATGAGGATGTTTCTTTTAAACTACCTTTTTTAATTCGGTTATGGTTTTGATTGGATCTGCCGAACTAAACACAAAGTTGCCTGCTACTAAAACATCAGCACCGCTTTTAATAAGTTTGGGTGCATTTTCTGCATTTACCCCTCCATCAATTTCAATTAATGATTTGGAGTTTTTGCGAAGGATAAATTCTTTTAATTGACTCGTTTTGGAATAGGTGTTCTCTATAAATTTTTGTCCACCGTAACCGGGATTCACACTCATGAGTATTACCAAATCAAGATCAGCAATAATATCTTCTAATAAAGTAACGGAGGTATGTGGATTTACCGCAACACCTGCTTTACAACCCAGTGATTTTATTTTTTGAATGGAACGATGCAAGTGTGTACACGCTTCTATATGAACACTGATTTGATATGCTCCATGATTTTTGAATTCTTCTACGTATCTGTCGGGATCAACAATCATTAAATGTACATCCAATGGTTTTTTTGCATGTTGTTGAATGCTTTTTAAAACGGGAAAACCAAATGACATATTTGGTACAAACAATCCATCCATGATATCAATGTGGAACCAATCACATTCGGAACTATTCAACATTTCACAATCGCGTTGAAGATTTCCAAAATCTGCGGAAAGAATAGATGGTGCTATTAAATGTGACATAAGAATGTATTTGTGAAGCAAGGTACAATTTTTTGATGTAAGCGCCACCGCTGCGAAGGGCTTGGCTCGTAGGGCCGAGCGAATAGCGAGCCCACAGCATAGGGAAGGCGCCCAACGTATATTTCCTAAATTATTTCGGTCTAAAAAGAAGCGACGGACCATGGTCCGTCGTTACATCCTTCAATCAATATATTTTTTTGCTTTCTTATGCTGGAACCTTAATCAATTGTGCAATCGTTTTTCCAATATCAGCAGGAGAAACAACCACAGTAATTCCACATTCTTCCATGATGCGCATTTTTGCAGCAGCAGTATCATCAGCTCCACCAACGATAGCACCCGCATGACCCATACGACGACCTGGAGGTGCAGTTTGCCCAGCGATAAAACCAACAACTGGTTTTGTGCCATGTTCTTTGATCCAACGTGCAGCTTCTGCTTCCATTCCTCCTCCAATTTCACCGATCATTACGATTCCATCAGTATCAGGATCATTCATAAATAATTCAATCGCTTCTTTAGTTGATGTTCCAATAATTGGATCTCCACCAATACCAATAGCGGTAGAAACTCCTAACCCGGCTTTTACAACCTGGTCAGCTGCTTCGTATGTAAGCGTTCCTGATTTAGAAACGATACCAATTCTTCCTTTTTTGAAAACGAAACCTGGCATGATACCCACTTTGGCTTCGTCTGCAGTAATAATACCCGGACAGTTAGGTCCGATCAATGTGCATTTTTTACTTTTAATATATTCTTTTACCGCGATCATATCCTTGGTTGGAATCCCTTCGGTAATACAAACGATTACTTTAATTCCTGCATCAGCAGCTTCCATGATTCCATCAGCTGCAAAAGCCGGTGGAACAAAAATGATAGTTACATCAGCGCCTGTTTTTTCAACTGCATCTACTACGGTATTAAAAACCGGTTTATCCAAATGTTTTTGTCCTCCTTTTCCCGGAGTTACACCACCTACCACATTGGTACCATAGGCAATCATTTGTTCCGCATGAAAAGTTCCTTCTTTACCAGTAAACCCCTGCACGATAATTTTCGAATTCTTATTGACTAATACACTCATACGCTTTCTTTTAATGAGGGACGAAAATAAGGGGAATCAACTAATTATGCAACAAAACTATTGAGAGGTTTTAAAAGGTTTTGAATAATTTACGGATATGTAATTGTCTGATATGTAAAGTTTTACAATTTGAGTGTGATACTTCTCGGTAAATTTGAGAAATTTGTAGAATGTTGCTTGAAACAGATACTATTGCTGCCATTGCTACTCCATCAGGTGTAGGTGCTATTGGTGTGATCCGTTTATCGGGTTCAAACTCTGTTGAATTAGGAGGTAAAGTGTTTAAAGGAAAGACGAACATTACCTCGGCAAAAGGATATACCATTCTGTTTGGAAAATTTTTAGACGGGAAAGAAGTATTGGATGAGGTTTTGGTTTCTGTTTTTAAAAATCCACATTCATATACGGGAGAAGATTCTGTTGAATTTTCATTCCATGGGTCTCCGTTTATTTTACAAAGAGCTTTAGAAATATTAATTGAAAAAGGTGCTCGGGTTGCCGAGCCTGGGGAGTTTACCAAACGTGCTTTCCTCAATGGAAAGTTAGATTTGAGTCAGGCGGAAGGGGTTGCTGATTTAATTGCATCGGAAAATAAATCGAGTCACCACATTGCGATTAACCAAATGAAAGGTGGATTTAGCAGTGAGATAAAAAAATTAAGGGAAAAGCTCATTGAGTTTGCCGCTTTAATAGAATTGGAACTTGATTTTGGGGAAGAGGATGTTGAATTTGCCAATAGAGATGATTTACAATCAACGGTAAAAAAAATAAATACGGTTGTTAAGGATTTAAGGGCTTCATTCAAATTAGGGAATGTAATTAAGAATGGAATTCAAACGGTTATTGCGGGCAGACCTAATGCGGGGAAATCTACTTTATTGAATGCATTGCTAAAAGAAGACCGAGCCATTGTTTCGGAAATTGCGGGAACTACTCGTGATACCATTGAAGAAGTAATGCATGTAAATGGTGTTGCATTCAGATTAATTGATACCGCTGGAATACGCGAAGCTACGGATACAATCGAAGCCATTGGAGTACAAAAGACTTACGATGAGATTAAGAAAAGTTCGTTGTTGGTTTATGTTTACGATGCTACTACAATTACGCAAGTGGAGGTAAATGCAGATCTTGAAAAACTGAAGCATGAGGATCTGCAAATTATCGTTATTGCCAATAAACGCGACGAGGTTGAAAAAATGTACTACAATCTTAAAAAGTTTGTGGTGGATGCACTTCCAAGTAATCATGTTTTTATTTCGGCCAAAGAAACCGAAGAAGTACACAATCTTACGCAGATCTTATACCAAAAAGGAATTGGTAACGAATTACAAGGTAAAGAAGTGATTGTTGCGAATGCACGTCATTACGAAGCTTTGTTGAACGCCGAAAGAAGTTTGGATAAAGTATTAGTGGGTTTAGAAACGGGTGTTACCGGCGATTTATTAGCGATGGATATTAAAGCTTCTTTGTTTTCCTTAGGGACTATTACAGGACAAGTTGATGTTGAAGACTTGTTGGAGTATATCTTTTCGAAGTTTTGTATCGGAAAGTAAAGTTCACCACATAGGCACATAGGTTCACATGGATTTTTTTTAAACACAGAGGACACGGAGGATTTCTCTGAGCACTCTGAGAATACTCTGTGTTCTTCTGTGGTTAATTTCTACTACTTCACCAACCCCAAATCCACAATAGAAGGAACCTTACCTGTATGAATATCCATTTCACCATCGCAACAATAAAATGAAGAAGTTTTCCATTCCCATGTTAGCTTAAACATTTTCCCCTCGTATTTTGATTTATCAGCAAGGAAATCCTCTTCTTTGAATGAACCAAAACTGTTTTCTCCATCACCGAAATCATATTCGTTTCCTTTCTTATCCCTAAACATAATATGCGGATAATCACCTATATCAAAACCCATATATTTTGCTTCGAACGATGATGGGACTTTATCCCATTGCTCATGCATATATTTCAAGTAACCCTTAAGTGGAGGATCGACTTTCTCATTGTTTTGATTAGCCGTAGTATCTTGTTTCTGAGTAATAGTGAAATCCTGAGTTGTTTTTGTGGTATCCTGTGTTAAAGGTTCCTTATTTCCCGGTTTACAGTTGCTAGTTAAGCTGAGAAAAAGTCCCAAAACAACAGGTATAAGAAGTTTATATTTCATAGTTAAATATAGTTATTCTAAATGAAACTTCGGAATAATTGCGTTAGTTCATATAGCCTTTTTTTACCACAGAGGCCACAGAACTTCACAGAGGACACAAAGTGTAAGGTTTAATCTTGGCCTGTCGAGCCCCGATGCTTTGATCGGGATCGTGACCGCAAGCGTCACGGCTTGCGAGACCTTCTGTGAGATGATATCTGCCGGATGGTATCTGCGGCGTTAGAAAAACATCTGTGAAGTTCTGTGAATTCCGTGGGAAACAAAAAGATCTGCGAGATCTGTGAAAAAAAAATCTAAAACGTAATCGCGAAATAGAAGAACATCACCAACCAAAGGATGTCTACATAGTTCCAGAAAACAAATAACATATTCATTTTCTTTTTTTGGTAAGGATTGGTTACCAGAATCAATTCAGTAACCACATTGCGGCTGTTTCGATAGAAAGGAACAAAAACATATAACAAGAATCCTATTCCCAATAATACATGGAACATGTGAATCCCAGACAATACATATACATAGGAACTCGCTACATTTTTTGTAGTTCCGAATCCGCTTTTATAAAACTCTAACCAACCGATTACCTGAACAACAGTAAAGCTTACTGCTAGTAATAAAGAAGTAAATAGCATCCAGGTGCATTTTTTTAACTGATCATGTTTTGAGAAATTCCTCGCCAGTTTAATTCCTCCAGCAGATAATAACATAAGTGCAGTACTTACAAAAAATGATTTGGGTAATTGAATGTTCAATAAAACAATGTCACTTTGAAATCTTTGAGCAGTATAAGAAACCAACATCACCAAAAATAAAAAACCACTTCCCACCATCGCCATGTACATCATGGTTTGATATGGGTGCAGACGGCGAAGGTTTTGTAAAAAACCTTTCTCGACTATTATTGGCTTTTTTTCTAACATGAATTGGTTTAAGCAGGGTTAAATATTACTACTAAATAACGAAATTTTACCCATAATTGGGTGTAAAAAATCAAAATATTTTAGAAAAAGTAATCGGCGTGAAGAGTATATTTAATTTAGCCTACAATGTACCTGCGGTCATCAAGGACCTTCTTCAATCCCTCTTCCAGTGTGGTTTTGGTGCGGTTTAGTAATTGGTTCATTTTTACTATATCGGGCAAGCGGCGGGTCATATCTCCTTCAGGTAAAGGGGGTAAGTGAATTATTTTTGACGAGGAACCTGTCACATTCTTGATGGTTTGAGCCAAAGAAACAATGGCTATTTCTTCATTTCCTCCTACATTAATTACATCATCTATAAAATTCTCATTCGCAATAGTATTGAAACATGCATCAATATTATCGTCGATATAGCAAAAAGTTCTGGTTTGAAGTCCATCCCCATAAATGGTAATATCTTCATTTTTTAATGCCTGATTGATGAATCTTGAAACCACAAACTCTTTACTTTGTTTGGGGCCGTATGTATTGAAAAATCTGAATATGGTAAAATGAAGATCGAATTCTTGTTTGTAAGATCGTAAATATGATTCTCCTAAATTTTTTACAACGGCATACGGCAATCTTGAATTAAGCGGAGTTGTATTTTCATTCTGTGGAAATTCAACAGGCTCGCCATACACTTCGCTGCTCGATGAATAGAATACCCTTTTTACTCCGGTATTTTTCGAAAGGCGTAAAATATTTTCTAATCCCTTTACATCTTCTAAAACGGCAACTGGATTTTGTAAGGTTCTTTTTACGCCAACCAATGCTGCATAATGAAAAACATATTCAAATTTATATGCGTAAAATACTGAAGCGATGTCTTCGTAATTATTTACATCACATTTAATAAATTTTACGTTAGGATATTGATTTGCATCAGGTAATTTATCCGGAGAACCGGTAATAAAATTGTCTACAATAACTACACATATATTTTTTTCGGATGCCAGCTTTTCGGCCATGCAACTTCCAATAAATCCTGCTCCTCCCGTTACTAAATAATTTTTCATCAATTAATGTTGAGTTATTTTGACCAAGTATTCGCCATATCCGCTTTTTAAAAGTGGTTGTGCTATCTCTAAAAGTTGATCTTTGGTAATGAATCCCATTCTGTAAGCTGCTTCTTCAATACAGCCTATTTTTAATCCTTGTCGTTCTTCAATTACCTGAACAAATTGTGATGCCTGCATCAATGACTGAAAAGTACCAGTATCCAGCCATGCTGTTCCCCTGTTAAGTATAGTTACAGTAAGTTCTCCCATTTCCAGATATTTTTTATTGATATCCGTGATCTCATATTCCCCACGTGGACTTGGTTTTAATTTTTTTGCAATCTCCACCACACGATTGTCATAAAAATATAAACCGGGAACGGCGTAATTGCTTTTAGGTTTTAAGGGCTTCTCTTCAATAGACATGGCTTTCATATTTTCATCAAAGTCAACCACTCCATATCTCTCAGGATCGCTTACATGATAGGCGAAAATATTTCCACCTTTTACATTATTTATATTCTGTAATTGTTTTGACAATCCGGCTCCATAAAATATGTTGTCACCCAAAATAAGGGCGGCTCCATCATCTCCAATAAATTCTGCTCCCAAAACAAATGCTTGCGCCAATCCATTTGGAACTTCCTGAACTTTATATTGAAAATTCATTCCAATACTTTTTCCATTACCGAGCAATTTTTCGAAATGCGGAAGGTCCTGAGGAGTGGAGATGATTAATACATCTTTAATCCCTGCCATCATCAAAACAGAAAGCGGATAATAGATCATGGGCTTATCGTAAATCGGCATAAGCTGTTTACTAATAGCCATGGTAATTGGATATAAACGGGTACCGGATCCTCCAGCAAGAATAATTCCTTTCATATTAGGTGAAAAGACGAAAATAGTTAGAAAAAGGGAGTTTCCCAAACCGGATATTTGATATGAAACTCAATGCCTGCGGCATTTCCTTTTAAGTGTCCCTCAGAATCGCTCAGCATTTTCCACTTAAAGGTGTTCGTGAACTCACACCTTTGGTGTTTCGGTTTGGAGAAATCGCAGAATATTCCTTAACTCTAAATTCCCATCCGGCGGGTATCAATTCGCAGAAAGCTGCCTAACGGCAGCAAAAAGTAGGTTCTCAAATTAATGTTTTTTTGATATTGACATATTCACAAAGAGACTTTTAAAGCCAGGATTGGCTTGCCAATCCTTCTGCGAATTGATATCTGCTGCGGGAACAGCAACAAACCGACTTCTGCGAATTCTGTGGGACACCAAACTTAAGATGCGCAAGCATTGAAATAAATCATAGAATCTTAATATTAGCCTATATTTGTAAGAAGGATGAAGATTGTATTAAAAATAGCCGTCCGCTATCTGGTGGGTAAAAAATCGAGGAATATAATCAACCTCATTACCCTTATCTCCATTTTGAGTATAATGGTAATTTCATCAGCACTTATTATCATTCTTTCGGCTTTTAACGGACTTGAATCTACCGTAAAGAATGTTTACCGAGCCGTTGACCCTGAATTAAAGATTACATTAAAAGAAGGTAAAACTTTTACAGACTCTACCAACCTGCTAACTCAAATACGGGGTATATCTAATATTGATAAAGTTGTTCCAGTAATTGAGGAGTCTGTTTTGCTAGGTTATAACGGCAAACAGCAAATAGGAATGATTAAAGGAATTACCACCGACTATTTTGATATGATCAAAATAGATACGATGATCATTACCGGGAAACCCAAATTAAATATCGGAAGTCAACCAACAGCCGTAATAGGCGAGGGGATGGCTTACGTGCTGGAAGTAAACACCGACGACCCGACTAAAAGATTGCAAGTGTACTTTCCCAAAAGAGGAAAAATAGATTTATTTAATCCTTTTACCAGTGATCAACTGTTGGTAGCGGGGATTTTTGAAATTGACCATGATTACACAAATACAGCAGTTTTTACTTCTATAGATTTTGCCCGAGATATTTTAAAACTTCCGGATAATAGTTATAGTGGAATTGAGATAAAAGCTAAGCCGGGGGTTAACCCGAATAATTTAAAACCGGAACTGAGAAAAATTCTGGGGGACAAGTTTAAAATTGAAAACCGTTTTGAACAACATACCGTAATGTACAGAGTAATGCGGGGCGAAAAATTAATGGTAGTACTTATTATTACTTTCATTTTGATTATTGCTTCTTTTAATCTCGTTGGAGTTATCTCTCTTATGCTGGTGGAAAAAAGAAAGGACCTGATGCTTTTGCATAGTTTAGGAATGAGAGGTTCCAAATTAAAGACGATTTTTATTTTTCAAGGGATTTTAATTGCTGTTATAGGAAGCGGTTTAGGTTTATTTATTGGGTTCTCTGTAGCTCTTTCTCAAAAGATGTTTGGGTTCATCAAATTGGGCGGAGGAGAGTTTAGTAAGCCCTATCCAATTGAGTTTAATCCATCAGATTTTCTTATAATACTTGTGATTGTGATTGCAATTGCTTTCGTAACCTCATCAATAAGAATGATGATTACGAAATTTGATCAGAGATCTTTATCAGGAGTATTAAAATAAAAAGAGGCACTGTGTTGCAGTACCTCATCTCATAAATTAATTCTTTATTAGTTATTTACTACAAATGTTCTTGTAGTAAACTGTGTATCTGAATTCATTTTCAAAACATAAGTCCCGTTTTGAATTCCATTAAGATTGATGATGATATAATTTAATCCTTGATATTGAAAAATCTCAGTTGCTGAACGAATTGTTTTCCCCTGCATATCAATTACATTGTATTGAATTGATTGAGGTTGTTCCAAAATCATTTCAACGGTTAGTATTTCAGAGGCCGGGTTTGGGAACAGTCTTGTTCTAACGGCCAAACTATTATCAACTGATAAGGTACTTGAAATTACATTCGAAGTACCACTGCATCCACTTCCATCAGTTACCTCGCAAGTATAATCTCCACCGGTTGTAATAGTAATGGATTGAGAGATAGAATCACTAATGGCAACCCCGTTTAAATACCATTGGTAAGTTGTAAATGTTCCAGTAGTAGAAAGTACATTTCCAGCTTGAGAAATTCCCGGAGCCGGACCTGCAGCAACAAGGATAGAAGTATTTACAGTATCGCTACCATAAACATTAGTGGCAATCAATTGAAGAGGAAAGATTCCCAAAGTATCATAATCAACATTTATGGGACTAGTGGTTCCTGTTCCCGGATTTCCACCTCCAAAGACCCATGAAAATGAATCTGCATTTGAAGAACCATTGGTATAAGTTACCTGACCTTGCCAACATACAATTGTATCATCTGTGGAAATGATTGCAGCTGTGGGAGGTGCAAGTGGAATAAACGAACATGTATTCGGACTTGTATTTGGGACTCCAATTGTATCAATTGTAGAAAATTTACAATCAATATCAGCGGGATTAGTTAATACAAAACTGGTCATGGATGTAAAGCCTCCAGAGAAATCAGAAGCAAATCTGCTTAAACGATCACTTCCCCAATCAGCAACATAATAATATCCCAGATGGTCCTGAGTTATTCCATCACAATTGTCTAAAGTAGTTGCAGTAATAGTTGAAACCGTATAAGGTGGATTAAGACCAATCGCTTTTATATCTGCGTTTGTTCCCCAGTTTACAAATACACAACGGTTGTTAGGCCCGTCATAAATAATTCCATTAGGAGTTGAAACCGTATTGGTAGAAATTTTATAGAATTTATTTGTTGTTGGGTTTATTCTGATAATATCCAAGGCACTAAAATCGGTTGCGTATAAAACCGAATCACCATCTGTAGTTAAACCATTTAAAAATGAAGCTCCGGTTATTGCAATGCTAAACACCTGTGTTCCCGAAGTAAGGTCATATCCTTTAATGGAAGTTCCGCAACAAGCATATAATACATTCCCTAAAATTTCAATCCCATGTGGGCCATTAGTAGTAGAAGGAACAAATGTTGTAAGCGTTCCACTTTGGGTTCTAGCAAGAATTGCATGACTTGTTGTGTTAGAGATTAACCAACGGTTGTTGGCGGCATCCCATTCAACACTTTCAGGGCCACTGTATACTTGTGAATAGATTGTTGTTGTAAAAATAAATGCAAGGAATAGTATCGTTGCTCTCATATTAGGAAATTTAGTTGTGGTGTAAAGATAATGAAAACAACCCGAAGTACGAACTTTTACAAACCTACGAAGAGTTTCATAGTAAGAATTCAGGCTGCTATTAGGATTCGTATAAATTCGTACTTCGTAGGTTCGTGGTTTTTTTGTATTTCGAGTTAATTGAATTCCCAATTATAGGTGTCGATCTCTAGAATACACTGTTTAAGCAATTGAATGCTAAAAGCAATGTCACTCTTATGAGCCATTTCTATAACCTGGTGAATATGACGGGTAGGAATGCTTACTGCACCAGCAATAGAACCTCCGGGTGACATACGCTGAATACCTGCAGTGTCAGTTCCACCAGCGGGCAATAATTCAGGTTGCCAGGTAATTTTATTTTTATCAGCTACCTGTTTCATGAATTTCACCATTCGATAATCACAAATAGTAGAAGAATCCATTATCTTAATGGCAGTTCCTTTTCCTAATTCAGTTACTTGCTCATGTTCTCTTGAACCCGGAACATCGTATGCAATGGTAGTATCAATTCCGAAACCAAAATCTGGCTGAATTTGTAATGCAGAAACACTTGCACCACGAATACCTACTTCTTCCTGAACCGTAAACACTCCATAAAAATCATAAGGGATTTCTTTTCCTTTTAATTCACGAAATGTTTCTATCAAAATAAAAACGGATACACGGTTGTCTATAGATTTGCAATTTACGCATTCGCCCATCTCTATTAATTTGCGTTCACGTGTAACGGGTGTGCCTACTTCTATATATTTTATTACTTCTTCGTATGGCATACCAAGATCAATAAAATAATCGCTAATCTTTGGCGCCTTGGCTCTTTCTTCGGCATCCATTAAATGGATCGGTTTAGAACCCATAACCCCAATCAAATCTTTTTTACCATGCACGATTACTCTTTGGGCAGTAAGTGTTTTAGGATCGAATCCACCCAAAGTAGTGAATTTTAAAAATCCTTTATCATCGACGTGAGTTATAATAAAACCAATCTCATCCATGTGAGCACCAGCCATAATTTTTTTAGGCGTCTTTCCTTTTTTTAAGGCTACAACATTTCCCATATTGTCAATGGAAACATCATCTACCAAACCTTTTAATTCACGAAGAACTAATTCTCTTACTTTTTGCTCGAAACCCGACACTCCAGGAGTTTCACAAATCTCAGCTAATAATTGTACATTGATGGGCATAAAATGATATTTACATCAAATAAAGAGATTAATTTTGAAAAATAATATTTTTTGGTGTGGCTTTAAGAGCGTTTAGCTAAATCTTTTATTTCACGCAGAATAGCAGAAGCGTTAGCTCTGATATCCAATGCCACAGATACCTGCGGCGGATGTCAATTCGCAGAATGGTAGTCGTAGACACCCTTCTGCGAATTGAAGCAGAGACAAGGGAAAGATTCGAAAAAATTCTGCTATTCTACGAGAAACAGAAAGGAGCTCTTTTTGACAACTAAACTTAAGAAGGTTAAAGGCTAAATACATTCCAGTTAATCGTAACAATTTCGTATATTTGATGGTAACAGTTTAAAAAATATATCATTGGCAACTAAAGAAGATTTCCATAAACTGATTGATCAAATCCATGATGATAGGGTGTTGAATGCTTACTTTGAACTTATAAAAAGACTTAATAATAGCCAAACGGGAGATATGTGGAACAATTTAAGTAAACACCAACAGGATGAATTATTGTTGTCGTACGAGGAAAGTTTATACCCGGAAAACCTAATGAGTTATTCTCTGGTAAAGGAGCAACATAAAAAATGGCTAAAGAAATAATCTGGACAAGAAGGTCAATTGTTAGCTTCAACCTCATTATCGAATACCTAGAAAATGAATGGGATGCTAAGGTTACCGCAGCATTTGTTAAGCGAACCTATACAATTATTGATCTTTTAGCACTGTATTCAAAATTGGTTTCAATAGAAGAATCTGAAAAACTAATCAGAGGCTTTGTAATTACAAAACACAATCAGCTATTTTATAGAGAGATTAAAAAGGAAATTATCATTCTTAATTTCTTTGATACAAGACAGAACCCACAAAGAAAAAACGTTAATGAACAAAAAGCCTAATTCCCTCATCCATGCCTCAAGTCCTTATCTATTGCAGCATGCCTATAATCCTGTGGAATGGAATGAGTGGAATCCTGAAATTTTAAAAAAAGCAAAAAGTGAAAATAAGTTATTAATCATCAGCATAGGGTATGCCGCTTGTCATTGGTGCCATGTAATGGAACATGAAAGTTTTGAGAAGGAAGAAGTAGCTGAATGGATGAATAATTTTTATTATACTATAAAAGTTGATAGAGAGGAACGTCCAGACATTGATGCCGTTTATATGAATGCAGCCCAGCTAACAACTGGCAGAGGTGGTTGGCCATTAAATGTGATTGCTTTACCCGATGGAAGACCTGTTTTTGCAGGAACTTATTTCCAGAAGGAAAATTGGATTCGAATTCTTGAACATTTTGCAGGTGCATGGAAAAAAAATGAAGACGAGTTAATTGAAGTTGCAAAAAAGATTGAAGAGGGTTTGCAGATAATGGAATCTGAACATATTGGAAAGGATTCGAATGAAGAGAACGGCGTGAAAAAAGAAGACGTTGATAGAATAGTTGAAACCATTTATTCTCAACTGGATATTGAAAAAGGAGGATTGGATAAAGCACCGAAATTCCCTATGCCCTGTATCTTCGATTTCCTTTTGAATTTTAATTATTATCAAAAGGATGAGAAAATAAAACAGGCAGTTCATTCTACCTTAATCAATATGATGGAAGGTGGGATTTATGATCAGGTGGTAGGTGGTTTTGCTAGATATTCCGTGGATGAGTATTGGTTTGCTCCTCATTTCGAAAAAATGTTGTACGACAATGGTCAGCTTATTTCTCTTTATTCTAAAGCGTTTGCATTAACAGGAGTAGAAGCCTACAAGAAAATTGCAGATGAAACGATCGATTGGCTTCATCAGGAAATGACGGATGATAAAACAGGTTCCTTTTATTCTTCTTTAGATGCGGATAGTGAAGGGGTAGAAGGAAAGTTCTATTGTTTTACCAAGAAAGAAATTGAAACGTATGTTACTTACAGACCTGATGTAATTTGTGATTATTATTCTATAAAACCGGAAGGGAATTGGGAGCATTCGAATATTCTTTATATCGGAATGACCATTTCTGAATTATCTACCCAATATAATTTGGAAAAGAAAATGGTGATCTCAATTATTGATACAGCTAAAGAGCAACTGCACAATGCAAGAAAGAACAGGATTCGTCCCGGATTAGATGACAAATGTATAACTGCTTGGAATGCAATGACCGTTACAGGATTTTTACGTGCTTATCAATTCAATGAAAATTATTTTGCACTTGCAAAGGCATCCGTGGCATTTGACTTTCTTACAAAAAAATTGAAGCAAGAAAATGGCTTGTATTACAGAGTTTATAAAAATGATAAAGTAAGCATTCCTGGATTTTTGGATGATCAGGCTTTCATGATCGAGATGTTTATTGAAATGTATCGTACACATGGAAATGAAAAAGATCTTTTGCAAGCGAAAGAATTGTTGGAAAAAGTAATGGATTATTATTTTGATGGGGAGACTTCGTCTTTCTTCTACGTTGCTTCTGATCAGGAGCAGCCGGTTATTCGTACAAAAGAAATTACAGACAATGTGGTTCCGGCATCAAATAGTGTTATGGCATACAACCTTTATTTACTGGGTCATTATTTTGAAAATGAAGCTTGGATCTCGATAAGTAAAAAAATGTGTAGTAGTGTTTTACCCAAAGCAGGAAAGTACGGACCGTATTATAGCAAGTGGGCCGACGTTATGCTGGCTCATTCAGTCGGAAGAATAGAAGTGGCAGTTGTCGGAAAAAAAGTGGAAGGTTTATCAGCACTTCAAAAAATTCCGGGACTCATTTTGATGCGTAAAACAGAGGATAAAACCAGTGTTCCTTTACTTTCTGATAAAGCTGTTGGAGAGGCAATGCAGATATATATTTGCAGAGATAAAACTTGCGGACTGCCTGTAAATACAATAGAAGCAGCGCTTCTGGAAATCGACCAATTTATCGGCTAGAATTCCTATCTTTGCACACTTTTAACTATTCATGGAAGTAAAGCATAAAAACTGGTTCGAGAGATGGTTCGATTCTCCTTATTATCATATTCTGTATAAAGACAGAGATGATGAGGAAGCGGAATTTTTCTTGAATAACCTTTTTCAGCATTTACATACTCCACAGGATTCAAAAATTCTTGATCTTGCTTGTGGTCGTGGTCGACATTCCATTTATCTTAATAAATTAGGTTTTGATGTTACCGGATTAGATCTTTCTCCACAAAATATTGAATATGCACATCGCTACGGAAATGACAAACTGAAGTTTTTTGTTCATGACATGCGAAAAGTATTTAAGGTGAAGGAATTTGATGTAGTATTAAATTTATTTACCAGTTTCGGATATTTTGGAAATCCCGAGGAGGATGAGAAAGTAATTCAAAGTGTTTACAACATGCTGAAGCCTGATGGCGTTTTTGTTCTTGATTATTTAAATGTAAATAAACTGGACTTTGCAGATCTAACTTACGATAAGGAAGTAGACGGAGTTCATTTTAATATTCGCAAGTACATCGTAAACGAGAAGATTGTAAAAGAGATTCATATTAAAGATGCTGATAGAGAATATCAATTTAGCGAATATGTATCTGCCATTACTCCCGAAATATTTTATGCCATGTTCAAAAATACAGGATTTAAATACATTCATGTATTTGGAAGCTATGAGCTGGATGAATATACACTTGAACGTTGCCCACGTTTCATCATTATTGGTAGAAAATGATTTTTGATATAGCCGCCATAGTAGTTTCTATTCTTATCTCGGGCAGTTTGGTCTTGTTTATTCCTTTTAAAAAAAATGCGATTAAGTTATTGCTCTCATTTAGTGGAGCATTTTTATTAGGAGTTACTGTTTTTAATATTCTCCCTGGAATATATACCACTGACGTTAACTTAATGTATGCCGGTGGGTTAATCCTTCTGGGATTTTTGTTACAAATCATTCTTGAAATATTTTCACATGGTATAGAACACGGTCACGTTCATACCCACAATCATCATTCGAAAAATTATATTTATCTTTTATCCGTTAGTTTATATATCCATTCTTTTTTAGAAGGACTTCCATTAGGCAGTCGTACCCATGAAGGGGAGGATCTTTTATTGGGTATCGTGATCCATAATCTACCTATTGCATTTTCTTACGCCTTCTTATTAAAGTCTGAGAAATTTTCAAACGCCAAGATCTTATTATTCCTTATTGTTTTTGCAAGCATTACTCCGTTGGGAATGGTCCTTGGAAATTATATTCAATATAATATGCAATGGGAGCACTTTAATAGCTATGCACTGGCTATGGCTACAGGGATATTTCTGCATATTTCTACCACCATTATTTTCGAATCAGGGGAGAACCATAAGTATAATATCCGCAAGTTTATAGCGATTTTACTGGGATTTGCAGGCTCCTATATTCCGCATTTGTTCCACCAGCACTAGTTTTAGGGAACTCCCATGAAAAGGGGATTACTATTAACAAACCGTAAAATCCAACACAAGTGCAACCATTTTATACATTGGTAATTTGCTAAATGGTGCACAGTTGTTACTTTTAACCTCTCAAAAGTTTGACAGAATGACTCAAACTTTAAACACTAAACATTTTCAAACTTTAAACATTAAAAATATGGCATTAGTAGGTAAAAAAGCTCCGTCATTTAATGCGGCTGCAGTTATAAATGGAGAAGAGATCATTGAAGGATTTTCATTGGATCAATACTTAGGTAAAAAATATGTGATTTTCTTTTTCTATCCAAAGGATTTCACGTTTGTATGCCCAACTGAACTATGGGCATTCCAGGAAAAATTGAAAGATTTTGAAGACCGGAATGTGGCTATCGTTGCTTGTTCAACAGATACGGAGCAATCGCATTGGGGATGGCTGAATCTTGTAAAAAACAAAGGTGGAATTCAAGGAATCACATATCCAATCGTTGCGGATACGAATAAAACCATCAGCACTAATTATGGGGTATTAAATGGTGATTATGAGTATAACGAAGATGGAACATTGAATGCAACTTCAGAAATGATTGCATACCGTGGTTTATTTTTGATTGACAAAAAAGGAATAGTACATCACGAATTAATCAACAATCTTCCTTTGGGCCGTAATGTTGAGGAAGCTATTCGTGTTGTGGATGCTTTGCAATATTTCGAAGAAAAAGGTGAAGTTTGTCCGGCAAACTGGAGCAAAGGAAAAGATGGATTGAAGGATACACATGCCGGAATTGCTGATTATTTGACAAAACATTAATTTAAAATATACTCTTAATAAAGGCCCCTGTTGCATTCAACAGAGGGCTTTTTGTATTTGAATCGGATTTTATTGCAAGTATTTTAAAAAATGTGTAAGAATAACCTTTCTTGTCTTTGCATCTTTGCACTGTGAAAATTATTTCGAACTTTAATACTTAAGAAAATAATAAAAATTATTTGGTATATTTGCAATTGCATCAGTTGTATTGGCTACTTCTTGCGCCACTAACGATTCTACTGCTGACACAGTACAAAAAGGAACCTGGAATGTTTCTTACTATTATGATACAGATCATGATGAAACTTCTTCTTTTAACGGTTATAATTTTACCTTTTCTTCTAATGGTGTCGTAACCGCAGAAAATAGAACTCTTCCCGTTACAGGTACCTGGAGTACCGGTCCTGATGATCGCAATGTAATATTGATATTGGATTTTGGTACAAACATACCGTTTAATGAATTAAATGATGATTGGCATGTAATTGAACTTACCGATGCTAAGATCAGAATGTCAGATTCAAAAGATGGTGGTAGCTCTACTTCATATCTTACTTTTGTAAAATAGTTAATTAAAAATTTTCCGACCCTATAAGATCACTCCCTGTTTCAATGAGTGATCTTTTTTGTTTAGGAAATCTCAATCTTTTTAGATAAAAGTATTCTCATTTTAAGAATACTTTGGTTTGAAAAGTGTAAAATGATGGTGGTGCCTTCCCTATGCTTCGTGGCTAGCTTTTCGAAAGGCTTGCTGCCGCAAGTGGCTGCACACAGCCTACAGCGGAGCTAGATCACTTTACAGCGGTGGCTCATGAGTCTTACGAATTGTTAAATTTTATTTTAGGGTTTAGTTTAGCCCGTGTTTTGAGATTCAATAAAACACATGATCGACTTGAATAATAATTGCAGTGGTGTTGAATATTAACATGAAAAGAAAATTTTAAAATTTCAGCTATGAAAAGATTGAACTATGTAATCGCAATGATGTTTACCTTATTGGTTTTCACTTCGTGTACTAAAGAAAGAGAGTATCCAGAAATATCAGATACTTTGAAAAATGGAAATTGGCAGATAACAGAATTCTATCATGTAGATCGTTATGAAACTGACGCTTATGTATGGTATAAAATCAGTTTTGCTCAGGATGAAGTTGTTACGGCCAGTGGTGTAAATTTTTACACCGGAAGCTGGAGAATTACAACCAATGGAGATCTTCAACTTGATTTTGGAAATTCCTATCAGTTTGACAGATTTAATGCAATTTGGAAGATTATAAATTACAACGATCAGATGATCCAGTTGGATATTATGGATGGAAGCGATCATCTTGTTTTAGAAAAAATACAATAATGAAAAAACGACATTGGATACTCGGATTTATTTTTTTATGCTCAATTGTTTCCTGCGAGAAGGAGATTGACTATTCGCAGGTAATAAATACTATTCGTTTGGGATCTTGGAAGGTTACCTATTATGCCGAAGCGGAAACCATAGAAACTTATCAGTTTGAAGGCTACGTTTTTGTCTTTAATGAAGATGGAACAGCTACTGCTCAAAACGGAGTTATAATAACAGCAGGTACCTGGATGGTGAGCAACGGAAATTATAACACAGAACTTACTATTCACTTCGAAGAAATAGGTCCGTTGGTGAAGCTTAACCGCAATTGGCATGTGGTAGAACTTCAAGGAAGCACAATTGTTACGCAACAAAAAAATGGAAGTGCCGATCTTACTTTAGCAAGAATTTAAGGAATAATTTCGCCCGAAGGTGAAATTGAATCTTGAACATGGGATTGAGTTATTGGCAAGGGAGCCGGCTTCCTGATTCGGATTTTTATTTCAGGTTTCTGCTCCTTCTTCAAAATAATTTCTGGAATCATTTTTTGTGAATGAACATTCGAGCTGATGAGCAAAGTTGTCAATTCTTTTTGACTATCATCTTTTGTATGCTGAATGAAAAAACCGACCGCATGAATCAACATATAAGTTGATACCATTATTAATGCCGGTTTGGTTAAATTAGTTAGCGAATAGCGACTCATATAAACACAACGGCAGATATTGTGCCATTATTGTTGAATGGATGCTTTTTAAACCAAAAACAGGCACCCTTTCGGAGTGCCTGCTGTATTGGAACCTCAATTGTGAAGTCTGTCAAACAAACTCTTTTAGTTTTTCTTTACTATTTAAAATATCTCTGTCAAGCATAGGTAAAAAAGCATCCAACGACATTGTCTTTAGTTGAATATCGTTTACTTCTTTTTTATCCCATTTAAATTCTTTCATCATTTCAGGCGTGGCATAAGCGATTGTATTTTCATCAACTAGCACCCAAACATACATTTCTCCATTGTTTACCAAAGGAAAATGAACAAAGTCAGTGGCCTGCAATACAGAATTCTTACCCGAGATGGCTGCATATATTTTGGAAATGTTGCTTACTCGGTCGCTAATAAAATTTACTGAAACGGCCTCGTATGGTCGAATAGGGAAGGGACGATCACAATTCCAAACAATCATTTTATCTGTCAGGGATTTTCTTTCCACTTTTTCGGCGAGTTTTTGTGTTCTTAATTGCTTTACTAAAGCAGTGTCTTTATCAAAATCTACCTTTTTCATTCCCATTCTAAATTTCTTGATACTTAATCGACCTAACCTTACTTGCTCATAGTATGCGGCATAATTATAATATGCATTCAGGAATTTTTTCTTTTCACCTAATGTATGTACAATGGGTTCGGCCCCCAATATTAAAGTATCCATATCATTGATGAATTTGAGATCGATCATTCCCCATTTCCCTGGGTATTGGATCTTTAAATCCTTCCATCCTGTAGGTTGTTGTGTTTCTTTCGTCATTACCAAATTGGTAATATCTTCCAACTCGGTATATTGGTGAGTAAGAATTTTATATTCATAGCTTCCCAGTGAAGCAAGATCAGGGAAAAGTTGAGAATCGTAAACGAGTTTTACACTTGCCTGCCGATATATCATGTTTTCTTTTTTATGCAACGCTTCATCATAATTCGGATTGAAACCAACAACATCTTTTACTGGGACAATATATTCTATCTTTTCGCTTACATATTGTGGTAAATCTTCATTTGAAATATTCCGCCAATTATCTTTCGTTTGGGTATTATTAGTTGTATTATCCACAACATCGTTATACGAGAAATTATTATTTATATAATCCCAATTTTGATCTGTATTATTAAATGCGTAGAGCTTATAATCTTTGTCGATAAAGGTGGAGGTCATAGTTATTTCCATTTCTGTATTGGGAGATAACTCTATTTTTTCACCATTTTGCCAGACTTCTATTTCAAACATCCCGGCTGATTCTAAATAGTTATCTCCTTGAAGGTGCATTGGAATTCCGCTGGTAAAAATTTCTGATGGAGAAATGAATTCACGATAGCGGATCTCAATGTCACCAAGAACTACATCGCCTGATTTGGAAATGAATGCGTTGGCAGGAATTTCAATAATGGTTCCCGTTCTTTCGTAGTTGATTTCAATTTTCCCATCAGCTTTTTTTACATAGCTTACAAAGTTCACTTTGTTTTTGGTTGAGATCAATGAAAGATTAAGCAGTTGATCCTTTTTAATGAAGGTAGTTTCAACAGTATTTTTTTTAGATGAAACAGGCTTTATTTTCTTTACAACGAATGACTTCTTTTTCTTTTTAAAAAGATTGACGGCTGACTTTTTACCTGTTGTAAAAATAGTGCCTAGTTCAGGGATGCTATTTATTTTAATTGTACCAAGTACAACTAAATGAACAGCCACGTAAGCTGATAGCATAACAATGGTGGGTAGCAACAATTTTCGCATGATGCATGATTTAAGGGTTTTGCATAATCAATAAATAATTGGCGAACGCTAGAGGGTGTTCTTAAGGGGAAAATGGAGGGGAAATAAAAGTAAATAAAAGGGTTAAAAGACGAATTGAATTTTCATAGCAATAGAATTTAAGGGGTTATCTTAAAAAACGTGAAGAAAAGAATAAAAATTGTGGTTAGAGGAAATTTTAATCGCGAAACCGCCACCGATTGCAGTGGTATCCTTTTAAAAAGTTGGAAGTCAACAGTCCTTAGTCTGCAAAAACCCTTCATTGGAAAACGGTACTTTATTGCTTTTTTTGTTGACCGAGGACCGCCGACTTTATAAAAGATTTAGCGGAAAGCGGGTAAAGGCGGCCAAACGAAAAGACAAAGGACTTATAGACAAAGGAGAAAAGGACCTCAATTTAAAGGGTCTTTCGTCTTTGGTCCTTTGTCTTGTGTGTTTGACCTTAATTCACTACCTTTGCACTCCTATTTTTTACATAGACTATGCTATCAGTTACAAATCTATCCTTACAATTCGGCAAACGTGTTTTGTTCGATGAAGTAAATTTGAATTTTACACCGGGAAACTGTTATGGTGTTATTGGTGCTAATGGTGCCGGTAAATCTACATTCCTGAAAATTTTACAAGGTGAAATTGACCCAACCACTGGTAATGTTGGAATATTGCCTGGTGCCCGTATGGCCGTTTTAAAACAGGATCACTTTGAATTTGATGAGTGTACCGTTTTGAATACCGTTTTGATGGGTCACTCAAAATTATGGGGCATTATGCAAGCCAAAGATGCTTTATATGCTAAACCCGATTTTAGCGAAGCAGACGGATTGAAAGCGGCGGATTTAGAAGGTGAGTTTGCAGAAATGGAAGGTTGGAATGCAGAAAGTGATGCGGGTATTTTATTAAGCGGTTTAGGAATTAAAGAGGAGAACCATTATAAATTGATGAATGAGTTAAGTGGTAACGAAAAAGTTCGTGTATTGCTTGCTCAGGCTCTTTATGGTAATCCTGATATTCTTTTATTGGATGAGCCTACGAACGACCTTGACGTTAACACAGTAATGTGGTTGGAGGATTTCTTAATGAATTTTGCGAATACAGTAATTGTTGTAAGTCACGACCGTCACTTTTTAGATACAGTTTGTACGAACATCGTAGATATTGATTATAAAAAAATACAAATGTATACGGGTAACTATACTTTCTGGTATGAAAGTAGCCAGTTAGCAACCCGTCAAAAATCTCAGCAAAACAAAAAAGCTGAAGAGAAGAAAAAAGAGTTGCAGGATTTCATTGCACGATTTAGTGCTAATGCTTCTAAGAGCCGACAAGCAACCAGCAGAAGAAAATTATTGGAGAAAATCAACATTGAAGATATTCAACCAAGTGCTAGAAAGTATCCGGGAATTTTCTTTACTCAGGAACGTGAAGCTGGAGATCAGATATTAAGAGTAACTGGTTTAAATTATACTGGCAAAGATGGTACTCCTTTATTAAGAGATTTAAATTTTACCATTCGCAAAGGAGATAAAATTGCCGTTATTAGCCGCGAAAGTTTAGCTCCAACTACTTTGTATAAAATATTAATGGGTGACCAACAAGCAGAAAGTGGAACTTTCGAATGGGGTATTACCATTACACAAGCATATTTGCCAAACGATAACAGTGCTTATTTCGATAAGGACTATAGTTTGATCGATTGGTTACGTCAATATAGTAAAGACAAAGACGAAACATATATTCGTGGATTCTTGGGAAGAATGTTGTTTTCAGGAGAGGAGTCATTGAAATCGGCAACGGTTTTAAGTGGAGGAGAAAAAGTGAGATGTATGGTGAGCAGAATGATGTTGCAAAACGGAAACTTCCTGATTTTAGATGAGCCAACGAATCACTTAGATCTTGAAAGTATTACTGCTTTCAATAATGGTTTGAAAAATTTCGCAGGAACAGTTCTCTTTACGACTCATGACCATGAGTTTATTGAATCATCAGCCAATAGAATTATTGAACTAGGTCCGAATGGAATGATTGATAAGGAAATGACGTACGATGAGTATATTATGGATGAAAGAGTGAAAGAACAGCAAGCTGCCTTATATAATGGTGTAACTGCTTAAGAAGTATTATTTTTTTGTTCTAATAATACAATTAATTTCTTCTGCAATTGCATTATTTCCTTTTCTTTTTCGGCTAATATTTTTTTCAGTTCACTTTGATCAGAAGAATTACTAGATAATTTTACCAGTTCTGAAACCGATACTCCAAAGAGCTTTGCCATTTACACCAATCTTGAGTAGTTGATATCAGTTATGTTTCTTTCTATTTTAGAATATGCAGGCAATGAAATATCAAGTTTGTAAGCTATATCTGCCTGAGACCAGCCTTTGATGTCCCTTAAGTATCTTATTTTTTCGCCTAAAGTCTTCATAAATATCCTCCAGCAAAATTAACATCTGATAATAAGAGATATAGAATACCATAAAGATTCTTTTAAACAACTAATAGTATATTTATATCTCAATCAAAAAAAATATTACGAGAAAATTATTTTTATTACTACTAATTTCAGTCACAACCTCACTAATGTCATGTTAGAAGGTTGAGGAACAAATGGAAAACTCAACTATAGTTCAAAAGGCAGAAGATCGACCCAAATGGAGTGCTGTTGCTTGTACTATTTATGGTGAGTACGGTAATGTTATTGCTGCTGGAGTAAGGTGTGGTAAACAAAATAGGGGAGGATGCAAAAGATCAAGCCCATGTACATCAGGTTCACAAACGATATCGGATATGATAATTGCTCTTGCGGGTGGTATGAATGCAGACAAGATTGATTTAGTGCAAGTATATAGCAGTTATGATACTCAGTTGGCGCTTTGGAGTTATGACCCGGACCAGTATGAACATCCAGATTCATTAGGTATGCACGAATAAAATAGGACCATAACACTTGTTTAGACTATTATAATTCGGTTATTTACATTGATATACTTTCGTATGAAAAGCTGCTCATTCTTTTTACAATTAGTTTAGCCCTAGCCTCGTGCCATACTCAAACAATAAAAGCTAAAGAGGATGTAACAAACTATGGCGATACATCCATAAGAATAGCCTCAAACGTAATATATCTTAATCAAGACCTAAATTATACTCTTGATTCTATAGTGATTGAACTTCAGGAGTTTGCAAATAAGGATAAACTAATATTTAGTATAAAAGACAGTTTATTGTTAGTAGCTACCGTTAAATCTAGCTCCGCATTTACTATTAATATAAAAGATGGTAGGGTTTTATCTGAATTTAAACTTAGAGATAAAACCCTACTTAATTTACCAATCACGGAAAATACTTGCAATTGCCCAATTGACTTATCAAATGACCTACAGTCAATGGATTTTTATAAAGAAAATCAAATTGTACTACAAACAGAACAGTCAATTAAATTTATAAACACTAAAGGAGAAACCTTAGAAAGTATCAATTTAAATGATAATCTGAAGTCTCAGAAATTCCTGTACTCCAACATCTACGAAGTCCCAATACTATATAATGCTAAAAAAAATACGATTTCAGTATTTAAATACTGTTATAAATGCTATGAAAGGACAAAGAAATATTATTCACCGAATATTCAAACAGAAATAACAATAGACAATAAAGCAGTATATGAAGATTCTGTTTTTTACCCTGAAATATATCGAAAATGTAATTGGGGGTATTTAAATGATGTTTATAGGTCTAGATATGAGGATAACCAACTCTTTACCTTCAATCCCGATCACAGAATTTATGTTTATAATTCTGCGACTCAAATAACGGGAATACATGACGGGGCATCAGCATATTCAAGCAATACAATAAATATTTTATCTAATAAAGAAAGTAAAGATGAACTATTAATGCATTTAATTAGTTCTGATCATTATAGAAGAATTGTATTTGACCCAATTAGTCACAATTACTTTAGGTTATTTTCAACCCCAAAATACATAAACAAAGAATTACAAAGTGCCAAATTAGATAATTACATCCAGATTTTTAACCAAGAATTTGATTTAATTTCAGAAGTAAAAATACCTAAAATTAGTATTAATAATTATTTCGCTTATGGTGGTAAGTTATATTGGATATCTGCAAAAGATAATCAACTCATTTTATTCAACTATACTTTTGCGAAGTAATTTATTTCTTATATAAATAAAAAAGCCGAATGTTTTCACAACCGGCTTTTTTATGAAATCTATTTTTGAAAATTATCTTGCGATAATTAATTTCTTATTACTCACTCCTCTGTTATTAGAGATTTGTACTGTATAAATACCCGGCGTGAAATTCTCTACGGGAATATTTTTTTCATAAACACCCGCTTCTACTTCAGGTTGTACCATTTGGAAAACGGTTCTTCCTGTAATATCAATGATGCTGATTGAAAGATCAGATTCCTGATGTTGTTCATATCGAATATAGAAATCGTAACCTGTTGGATTCGGATAAAGATTGAGTCGGGCATTTGCTCCCAATTGTTCTTCTAATCCCACGAAATTACAACCCAAATAAGTAGGATGGGTAGTAACCGTATCTACAATAATGTTTGCATCACCAGGCAAACCGTATAGATAACTGAAGTAAACAATCATCATTTCATCGGTGGTTGATTCTCCTGCAAACACTGGGTTGTTAGGATTTGGTGCCAGAGGATTTGAACTTGTATTGTTATAATGAGCTTCGGCACGTACTACAGTTCCAGTAGGGAAGGTAATGGGTTGACGGAAACTATAACTTCCCTGCCATTTAAAATCCCAATTTGGAATGTCAACTAAAGGAACTGTGTCATTTCCCGGACGAATTGCATATACTTTAATGGATGTTCCAACCAAATGCATGTGTGGTGCTACACTCAACATGGTAATATATGGGAACGGATTTGTATTTGGAACTGTGAACTGTTCAGTAAAATCCATTTCGGTATTTGCAGGAATGATCAACGGAGGAGAAATGTTTGTAGAGTGATTAAGGATTGGATCCATAAATACTTCTCTTACGGCACCACCTGCATATTTTAAATTGATAACAGTATTGCTATCGGTATTGCCTGTGCTTCCTTGAGGATAATGTACCTGTAATACGATATATGAACCTGCCTCAATTTTCACTCCCATTCCTGATGGAAAAACTGAAGGTTCACTTCCAGGAACCCATCCACCAATTAATTTTGATCCATTGTTACCGGTACCTCCATAACTTTGATATCCCATTGCAGGATCAGCATTGTCAAGAGCATTTAATGCAGCGGTATCAGTATCCACATAAATAAGTACGTGATGAACCATTGCTCTGTTGCCAGGAATAATTTCTATTTCCGAAATATATTGATCGGTAAGAAATCCTGTAGGAATTAAAAAACATCTGTAATCATCAACAACTGCTGGATTTGTAAAGTTTCCAATACCTCCTGAAAAATCAATCGTACTTAATTGTGATCCAGCTGAACTAAAACTTGGAGGAGTTGGAGCAGTAGTTGTATCACCTGACTGTGCACCTTGGTCAACCCATGCAACCAAAATATCTTTTTCGGTTTGGGTGATCAACCTTTCGTGTGCATAGGTCTGATAATTTTCATCAGGTTGCCATGGTGGCATATAATCATCTAAAATTGCTTGTTTAATTGCAAAACGTGCATTGTATGCACTTCCATAATCAATCAAAGAAAATGGTCCTGGTCCATCAGGGAAATGACATTTGGTACAATTTGAATAAAATATACATGCAGCGTTTTCTGCCCAGGTATAATTTTGTGCCGAAGCCATTTGAAGGCTGAAAATTCCAGCGGCGATTAGCAATAGTTTTTTCATAAAACTTGTGTGTATGATCGATTAAATATAACAATTAAAAACAAAGCCCTCTGTTACAAGGGCTTTGTTGAATTCTCTTTTTCTATTTGGTAATTACCAATGGTTTTGCAAAAAGTTGATTGCCATTCCAAACCCTAACAAAATACATTCCGGCCGGAACCGTATGCACATCCAACGATTTGATGAAAGTTCCAACTCCAACATTTGGTTGCAAATATTCAGCAACCACTTTTCCAGAAAGATCAACCAAAGATAATTTCACATCACCTGATTGAAACTGATCGAAAGAAACATTTACAAAATCAGCAGATGGATTCGGGTATAGTTTAAATTGAGCCATCGCACCATTTATATCTTCAATCCCAACAAAGTTACATCCAAGATAAGTGGGATGTGTTGTAACTGTATCTACAATAATATTTTCATCACCCGGGAAAGCATATAAATAACTAAAATAGACCTGCATCATTTCTTCTGCTGATGATTCTCCTGCCCAAACATCTAAACTTGGGTTAGGGGCATTGATGTTAGACGCTGTATTGTTATAAAATGCTTCTGCTCTGATTACTGTTCCTTCGGGAAGTACAATAGGTTGGCGGAAAGTATATTGTCCTTGCCATTTGAAATCCCATACCGGAAGATTTACAAGGGGTACCGTATCATTGCCGGGTTTTACTGCATATACTTTAATGCTGCTTCCAACTTTATGCATATGTGGCTGTACATTTAATATGGTATAATTATCCACCAACGCTGTAACACTTGGTAAGGTATAAGTTTCAACAAATGATGCAGTAGAGTTAGGTGAAATATGAAGTGGCCACGGAGAAATTTGTCCCGGCAAAATGAAATCCAGAATAGGCGCCATACTTACTTCTCTGGTTATACCAGAAGCGTATTTTAAATTAACCACGGTATTACTATCAGTTAATCCTGTGGTTCCTTGTGGATAATGTAATTGAACAACGATATATGCATTCGCTGGCAATTTAGCTGACATTCCCGCAGGGAAAGTTAGTGGGTCAGTTCCAGGAATCCAAGTGTAAATAAGTTTCGAAGTACTTAATCCTGTTCCTCCAACATTTTCCCAACCCATTCCAGGATATCCATTGTCTAAAGAAATAAGACCGGCAGTGTCTTCTTCAAAATAAACCAAAGCATGGTGAACCATACTTCTTGTTCCTGCTAATAACTCTATAGACTCAATATTTCTATCCACCCCTAAATGTGTTGGGATAAAGAAATTCCTATACTCATCTGTTGGAGCAGCATTGGTATAATTACCCACACCGCCTGACCAATCTAAGGTTGGCAATTGAGAACCGCCAGCACTATAACTAGGTGGCGCAGGAGCGTTTGCTAAAACACCTGATTGTCCGCCTTGATCAACCCAACCTACTAAAATATCTTTTTCCTGTTGAGTCAATAACCTTTCGTGTGCATAGGTTTGATAGGTTTCATCAGGTTGCCATGGTGGCATATAATTATCTAAAACAGCTTGTTTAATTGCAAATCGTGCAGTAAATGCACTGTTATAATCTATTAATGAAAATGGACCCGGTCCGTCAGGGAAATGGCATTTAGTGCAATTAGTATAGAATATACAAGCTGCGTTTTCGGCCCAGGTATATGTTTGTGCCTTCGCAAACTGTAAACTAAATACAGCCAATAAAAGGAGTAGCAATCTTTTCATAAACGATTTTTTGGTTTTACTCTGTTGTAAATATATCAATTAAGTGCAGAATTTCCAAGTATTGCACGACCTGCACTTGCGACGACTCACTTGAATTTTTGTTACAAATTAATTTTCAAAACAACGGGTATTACATTGACAATATAAGTTATTTATTATCAGGCAGTTGCGTATTTAAGATTTAATTAGTAACCTGTATACAGACCTTGTTAAATTGAAAAGGTTTAATGCGGATGTCCTATTTATGACAATATCCCACGATGCTTAATCCGGCTGGGAGTGATATATTTCTTTTGATGAGGAAATTATCCACCTTCAAAATTCTGTACATAATGGAGTTCATGAATTTACCCATTTGCGGATTATCTACCTTGGGTTTTGCATTTCTTCGCAGGATTCTGCTGGTTGCAGCAGCAGGAAACATTAAGGTGTTCCAGAAATAAAATTTCTTTTTTGAAAATGGAGATAAAGCTGCTCCAATTGTTTTTTTACTGTATCGGCGAAAATGATCCAGCGCTTTATCGTGACTGCTATAAATACTTTGAAAAGCAGGAACGGTGAATAATAAAATTCCATTTGGTTTTAAAACTCTATGAACTTCTGAAATAGCTTTTATATGGTCATCTATATGCTCAAACACGTCACAGGAAATTACCACATCAAAGAAATCATTTTGATAGGGGAGAGCACACGCATCAGCTTGTTGTTTATCTTCACACAAGCTGTTATCAATTACGGAAAGCGCATTTGCATCAACATCTATCACATAATTTTTCCCGAATTGATGTAATATTTTTAAATCATCACCGGTGCCTGCACCAATATTGAGAATTTTAAGATCAGTTTTTCCTGAAACTTCCTTTTTCATGAAAGTGTGAATAAGATCTCTTTTACCTTTGAACCAAAAGTAATCCGAAGAGTTTCCTGCTTGTAGATCTTTGTAATCCATTTTAAAATAGTATGAATTTCCTTATTGTCATCTTGAGCTTGTCGAAAGGTTAATTCAATACTGTGGATAGTTGTGAATCTAATTGTTCGCCATGAAGATTTTTTGCAATAATCTTTCCTTCTTTGTCAATAAGTACATTGTACGGAATTGAACTTACATTATACATTTTGGCAGGTGCGGAATCCCAATATTTAAGGTCTGATCCATGTTTCCATATTAATCCGTCAGCTTTTATGGCACCTACCCAAGCCTCTTTATTTTGATCCAGACTTACTCCAAAAATTTCAAACCCTTTGCTTTTATATTTGTTATAGGTAGCAACTACGTTAGGATTTTCTGCACGACATGGCTTACACCAGCTTGCCCAAAAATCGATTAAGACATATTTTCCACGAAAATCTTTTAATGAAATACTTTTATCTTCCGGTGTAAGAATAGTAAAGTCAGGCGCAGTTGTTCCTGCTGCCAGAAAACTTAATTGTTCTACTCTTTTTCCTAGATTGATAACCCATCCATTGCTGGAGAATTTTTTTCTGAGTGCATCATATACCTTAGAAAATATTGGAAGATCGGAATCAGCACTTATAAAAGGCAGTGCCTGTAATACAACAAAATTGTCAAGGTGTGAATCGATGAATTTTTTCATCCATTCTGTTCTTTTGACGGTAACGTCGTTAAATATTTTTTCTCCTTCAGCTTGATCAAATTTCGCTGGAGTGTTTTGGTAAATTTGATTCAAAGAGTCAATTGTTTTTTCTCCCGTTCTTAGGTAGTTATTAATCTCAGTGAGCATGTCGGTTTCTTTACTCCCTGTTACTTTAAAATCGTTGTTCATTGCTTTTCCATCAGCGTTAATAGTTAATGTTTCGCTAGAGTCGCTAATGAATATGATAACATTTTTAGGGGAAGCGTACATAGTTGCCTGCTCCTCTTTTCCCAAACGTAAACGATAGTAGTTGATCTTTCCAGGACGTTTTTTGATGGTGTAACTTCCATCTTTTGAAAGTTTCACCGAATCTATCACTATGATTTTTTCAGGAGTAAGTTCTTCAAAATATAAAGTTTGTTCACCGCCGTTTTTAATCGTCCCCGAAATGTAGGCATCTCCTCCTTTGCCTTTACCACCGCATGATGCCAATACCATCGCAGAAAATAAAACTATCAATGCTGTTTTGAAATACATGGTTCTCATTTTTTTAATCAAGTTTTTTCTTTAAAATTTCTGTTGCCACTTTAGGATCTGCTTTTCCTTTGGATGCTTTCATTACTTCACCCATAAACAATCCAAGCAAACTTTTCTTTCCGGCTTTATATTCCGCCACTTTCTCAGGATATTTTGCCAATACCTCATCAATGATAGGCTCAATTGTAGAACTATCCGAATCCTGAATCAAATTTAATTCTGCGGCAATTTCTTCCGGATTCTTTGTTGGATTTTTTACAAGTTCTTTAAAGATATGTTGTGCCGCAGAGCTGCTTACTTTTCCATCATCTATCAAGGCAATCATATTTGCAATTATTGTTGGCTTCACTAAAAATCTCTTAATATCCAAACCATTTTCATTTAAAAAAGATTTGATGTGAACCATCATCCAGTTTGATGCAGCTTTTACATTTTGGGTATGCGAAATAATTTCTTCAAAATATAAAGCTTCATACTTATTGTCAGTTAGGATATAAGCATCATATTCTGGCAGGCCTAATTCTTTGGTGTATTTTTGAAACAACTCATCTGGTAACGGAGGCATGAGTGATCTTACTTCTGCAATTTTTTCCTGGGTAACAAATACTGGTGGAAGATCTGGTTCAGGGAAATATCTATAATCATTGGCTGATTCTTTTGTACGCATGGCCGAAGTAGTTCCGGTACCTGCATCAAAATTTCTGGTTTCTTGTATAATCGTTTCTCCTCTTTCAATCGCCTCTATCTGTCTTTGCATTTCATATTCAATAGCGCGCTGTACGTTTCTAATAGAGTTCATGTTCTTAACCTCCACTCTTCTTCCAAATTCTTTAGCGCCTTTTAGCATTACCGAAATATTGGCATCGCAACGCAAAGAGCCTTCTTCCATATTTCCATCACAAATTTCTAAGTGACGAACCAACTTGCGTACTTCAGTTAGATAATTATACGCTTCTTTGGATGTTCTGATGTCGGGTCTGGAAACTATTTCAACCAAAGGAACTCCAGCTCTGTTTAAATCTATTAACGTATCGTAGGGGTCTTGGTCGTGCATGCTTTTTCCGGCATCCTCTTCCATGTGGATTCTTTCCAACTCGATTTTTTTATCGTTTCCGTTATCATCTTTAATCATTACATATCCTCCATTGCAAATCGGAGTTTTATCCTGAGTGATTTGATACCCTTTTGGTAAATCTGCGTAGAAATAATTTTTACGGGCAAATTGATTTTCGTATCTGATTTCACATTTCAACGCAAGGCCTAATGTGATTGCATAATCAATGGTTTGCATATTCATTACAGGCAATGCACCAGGTAAGCCTAGAGAAGTAGGACTTACATGCGTATTTGGATTACCTCCGTACTCTGCAGAGTCAGCCGAATATGCTTTCGATTTTGTTAATAGCTGAGCATGCACCTCGAGCCCAACAATCAACTGATATTTTTCTAAAATTTCTTTCATTTTCTATACAGAGGCAAAGATAGTGAAAAAAGACCGAAGACGGAAGACCGAAGACGGAAGACCGAAGTCAGGAAAATCCGTGCAATGGGTTTCGGTCTTCGGTCTTCCGTCTTTTGTTTATATTTGGTTCTGATATGCATTCTCTATCCTTTCGTAATAAACTTTATTCTTGGATCTTTTTTGGAATCTTAGTGCTGGTCGCAAGCCTGGTTTATAAGGATTACGGATTAAGCTGGGATGAACCCGTTCAACGGGGAATAGGAATGCAGGCCTACAACTATGCCACTTCTGGAGATCAAACGTATTTAAAAATGTACGATAAAATCTACGGTGTTGGTTTTGAATTGCCATTAATCTTTCTCGAAAAAAAATTGGAACTAGAGGATACACGTCACATTTTTCTCATGCGTCACTTGGTTCAGATCTTATTTTTTGCTTACGCCTGTTTTGTTTTTTTTAGAATGAATTTAAGACTTTTTGGGAGTCTCAAAATTGCCATTATTCCCGCGTTGATCCTTGTCTTTACGCCACGAATATTTGCTCATGCCTTTTTTAACCCAAAGGATATTCCATTTTTATGCATGTATATTATTTCATTTAGTGCATTGCATAAATATCTTTTAAAACCCGGATTCCTTCGGTTAATAGTATTGGGAATTTGCGCCGGATTACTTATTAATTTCCGCATCATGGGAGTTTTGTTTTTTGGTTCCGCCCTTGCCGTTATCTTTTTGTATTTGGTGCAACAACGGAAAATGAAATTTTTTATGCACTTAATTTTCTTCACCTCCGTTTCTGCGGTTGTTTTATATAGCACATGGCCTTATTTATGGGAATATCCAATTAAGAATTTTAAAAATTCCTTTGCTCTCATGTCACAATTTCCATGGCAAGGTTCAATGCTTTTTAGAGGAATGGTAATTGGTCCGGGTGAAAGACTAACACAGTACTTATTCTGGTGGATTGCTATTTCTGTTCCCATCTTATATCTCGTTTCAAGTGGAATAGGTATCATCGTTTTTATTTGGAAAAACATTCGGAACCCTAAAAAAATATTTGACGACCCATTAAAAATTATGGGATGGATTTTTATTGTAAATACAATAGTGCCTGTTGCGGCAGTATTGTATTTACGTTCGATTCTATACGACGATTGGCGACAATTATATTTCATATATCCGGCGATGATCGTTTTTGTAGGGTTTCTATTACACTTCATTAATAAATGGAAACCCAAATTTGCAACATTGGGGAGTTTACTCGTGTTGTTTTATATTTTATACATTGGCTTTCAAATGATGCGACTACATCCTTACGAAAATGTTTATTTTAATGAAATCGTTTCTCATAAAAAAGATTATATCCAGGAACATTACGACGAAGATTATTGGGGAACAAGTTTTTACGAAGGATTAAAATATATTGCGAAAACGGACCAGTCGGATACAATTAAAGTATTTTTGTTTCATGATGCTTTAAAGAGAAATTCGATGCTATTGCCTGAGAAAGATAGAAACCGTTTCGTTTTTATGCAAAATATAGGAACAAAGGAAGGAATAGCAGAAAAGGGATCTCAATATTATTTAACTAATTTCAGGTACGATTATATTGATATCATTGGAAATAGTCAGTTTAAAAATATTGTTTACACTATTGATAGACAAAACAGCACAATTTTAAGAATCTGGAAGCATTAACCACATATCAATCGGTAATAGTTGTACCCTGTTACAATGAACATGCTCGTTTGCCTGTGGATGGATTTATTGACCATTTGAAATTGCATCCTTCTCATGCTTGTTGTTTTGTGGATGATGGAAGCACAGATGGAACATTGTTGTTACTCGAACAAATTTCTAAAGAATGCTCCAATGCTTTCGTTTTGGAAAGAGGAACAAATGGAGGAAAGGCAAATGCTGTGTATCATGGAATGTTGTTTGCATTGAAAACGGTTCCATCAAAATATTTTGGATACATGGATGCTGATTTAGCAACGCCTCTTTCTTTTATTTCTATCATGGAAAAAGAAATGGAAGGCAAACAGGACTGCATGATGTTATTTGGTTCAAGACAAATTTCCGAGCAAAATGCCATTGAGAGAAAAGCTTTTCGTCATTATTCAGGAAGATTTGTTTCTTCTATAATAACTTGGTCCTTAGGAGTGAAATTTGGAGACACTCAATGTGGAGCGAAGTTATTTAGTAGAAAAGGAGCTGAAATGGCATTTGAAAACGAATTTTCTTCCTCCTGGGTTTTTGATGTAGAGATTCTTAAGAGAATTTTATTGAACGTGGGTAAAATCAATTCTTCAAAACATATTATTGAGATTCCGGTGAATCAATGGAAAGATGTAGGGAACAGTAAAGTAAGCACCTGGTACTTTTTTAAAATGATAGGGGAGCTGATGAGAATAAAGAGGATGAAATATTAAAGGGAGGCTAACCTCCCTTAAATATTATAAATTCAAAATTTATTCTTTAATCATTTTTTTGCTTTCGCATACATTCCCATCAATAATAAGTGAATAGGTGTACATCCCACTTCTTAAATCT